>ENA-OQBT01000312-OQBT01000312.1-human-gut-metagenome-genome-assembly--contig:-NODE-312-length-32252-cov-6.438879_pt1 | contig 32252 bp, 39 predicted proteins | sample MGYA00242749_ERZ504557 | MGnify/ENA primary metagenome ERZ504557 (study PRJEB26092, sample SAMD00036243) | human gut metagenome | host: Homo sapiens | study: EMG produced TPA metagenomics assembly of... | reverse complement strand
GCCAGAACGCGAACGCGAGCACGCCGCCGGTCTGCGGCAGTTGGGTCAGGTTCGCGACGTTCTTCACCTGCACCGTGTTGTTGTCCAGCCTGCTGGTCAGGTTCGGCACGGTGCCGGTGCCCCTGTACTGGATGCTGGTGCCCGCGTCGTCGATGGTGACGGTGAACGTCGGTTTCGCGTAGCTGGCGTAGCCGGCCGGCTCCCGGGTCTCGGTGACCGTGTACGTGCCGTAGCCGAGCCCCTTGAACCGGATGAGGCCCCTCTGGCTCGCGTCGTCCCTGTTGTCGACCGTCCCGTCATGGTTCGAGTCGCCGGTGATGAACACGGTGGCGGAACCCTGGTCGGCCGCATCCGACCATTTGCCGGTGTTCCAGTCGAGCTTCATCCACTTGCCGTTGCGCTGGATCTGGAACCGGGCGCCGTCGAGCAGCGTGTTCACGTTGCCCGCATCCACCTTCCGCAGCGTGAAGTCGTAGGCCTTGATGTCGACCTTGTCCTGGTCGGTGATCGTGGTGAACCGGACGCCGTCGGTGAACGTGCCGTACGTGTGGACGGTGTTGTTCGCCGGATCGGTGATGCTCGCCTTGTCGACGGTCATACGGTAGGTGATGACGATCGTCCTGTTGGAGTATTTGTCGAGAAGGTTCCTGCCGTCGATGCCCCAGCCGCCGGCCGGAATCGCGAGATCCGGGTCTGCGGGCCGGTTGTCCGCGGTCTTCAAAGCCGGGTCGCCGGGGATGCTCTTCGCGTTGTTCTGCGTGGTCCCGTCGTAGATGACCGCGTCGGCCGTGATGTCGGTCCGCGGCGCGTTCTTCAACCGGACGCTCAGCGAGCCCTGCACGTACGTCTGCCCTTCGGCTGGTCGATGAGCTTGAACTTGACGGCGGATGCGGCCTGCTTGTTCGGCACGGTCACCTCGACTGTGTTGGTGACGGTGTCGCCGACGGTCACGCCGACCGGATCGTTGGTGGTGCCGTCCTTGCCTACCGTGGTGCCGTTGCGCTGCACCTGGACCTTCTTGTCGACCCTCACGCTTTTCGCCTTGACGACCGCGACGCCCAGGGTCCGCCACTGCGGGTCCTTCGCGTCGAGCTGCATGATGTTCGCGTTGCCGGATTTCGTGCCGACCATGATCGGGTTGCCCGCGCTGTCCGTGATGTAGTAGAGGCCCTCGGAGGGCACGTTGATCGTCAGCGTGGACCGGGTGGTCGTCAGGTTCGCGCCGCCCTGGATGGCGGCCGGCTTCCGAGTGGACTGGCCCAGGGCCTTGCTGATGTTGCGCAACTGCCTGGTCTGGGAGTCCATCTTGATGTTGGCGATGTTGCCCGCGTCATCGTAGCCGTACACCTTGCCGATGTCGTCGGCCGTGCTTGGATCGTAAGCGTTGGCGATGCCGATCGCGTCGGCCGCCCACGCGTTCGACGCCGTGTCGCCGCGCACGCCGAGACTGCTGATCCGCGTGCCGTCCAGGACCTAGTCCGTGTACGTGCCGATCCGGTACACGTCGAACGTGTGGCCGGCCAGGCTTGCTCCGTCTGCGCCCTGCAATGTGATGGTCGCGCCGGCCGCCATCGCGGATGGGGCCAGTGCCAGGCCGGCCAGCATGCTCGCGGTCGCGCAGGCCATTGCCGTCACGATCATTGGCATGCGCCGTGTCGTTTGGTTGTCTCTCATTCCAGTGTTTTCCTTTCCTTGTTTGCACGTCCTGTCGAGGACGGGAAACGACCCCACACCGGTAGATGCGGCATGGTTGGCGTCCAACGGGTCGAATCCGGCGACTTTCACCGCGGACGGCCTGTATTTGCCCGGCTTCAGACCGAACTCGCTTGTCGGTTTCGGCGTACGGCTGATGGGGAATGGTCGTCTTCGTTTCCTTCAACGTACATGCAAAATCGGTTGATTCCAACATTTTCTCGGTATTTACCAAAGTTTTTGAATAAAAAATAGGGATGCCTTTCGGCATCCCTTGTTGATGTCATGCTATAGGCCGGTTTGCAGGAGGGTCCCGCATGGCATCAAGATTCAACGTGGGGTTTGACAGGGGAGGGTATTTGCATCTCCCGCCAAACCTTCGATGGGTGGTCAGGAGTTTAGCGGCTGATCGGATGACGCTTCGCTGTCATCGGCTTCCGGGGCCGGGGTCTCGTCCGTGGCCTTGCCCTTCGGCTTGCGGACAGCGACCGTGATTCCCAATGCTCCGCCGATGATGGCGAGAATGCCGATAAGCCAACCAACCCAGCCGATTCCCACGCCGGTGGAGGCGAGCGGGTTCGCGCCGTTCACCGGCGGCTTGGAAGCCGTGCCGTCATTGTTGTTCTGGCTTTTGTTTCCGGCATTGTCACCAGGGTTGGTGGTGGCTCCGCCATCATCCTTGCCTTGGTATTCGAACGTCCAAGTGACGGTCGTGCCGTCCTTGGAAGCGGCGAACACCAGCTTCGAATCGGATGCGGTCTTGTCAAGCTTCCAATCGGACGGGACGTTCAAGATCTTCACCTCGGCGCCCGTGGCGACCCTGTAGGTGCCGGATTTCGTCGGGTCGAAGCTCGGGAGCGGTTTCCCGTCAACGGTGGCTGCCACGCCCTTCAATGCGTCCACGCCCGTGGCGGGCTTGTCCGGATCGGTCGTGGAATCGTATGTGAACGTCCACGTGACGACGGTGACGTCGCCCTTCTTGATGTCGTAGGACAGGGTGCCGGGTTTCGCGTCAAGATTCTTATAGCTCGCCCAACCGTCGGGCAGGCCGGAGAGTTTCACCTCCGCGCCGTCGGGAACGGTCCATGTGCCGGTCTTCGTCGGGGCGAACCCGTCGACCGGTTTCCCGTCGGCCGTGGCGGTCACCCCCGCCAGTTCGCTTGGATCGGCCTTGTCCCCAGTGCCCGGCGTGGTGGTTCCGTCATCGTACTTGAACGTCCAGGTGACGGTCACATCATCCTTCGTGCAGGTGAAGGTGAGCGTGCCGGTCTTCGAATCCGCCTTATGGTCGAGCTTCCATCCGTCGGGCACGTCGCCGATCTTCACCTCCGCGTCGTCGGGCACGGTGTATGTGCCGTCCTTCACCGGATTGAAGTCCTTGACGGCGGTGCCATTGGCGGTGGCGGTCACGCCCTTCAGCTCGCCCGGATCGGCTTTGCTGCTCGCATCCTGTGAGGCGGTGTGCAGCGTGTATGCGACGGTGCCGCCGCTCTTGCCCTTGATCGTGACCCGGTATGCCATGTCGCCGGAGGACGGCTTGTCCTTCGCGATCTTTCCGTCGACGAGCCAGCCGGTGGCGTTCGTGTCGATCTCGAGCGGCGCGCCCATCGGCTTCAGCAGTCCCGTGTTCGCGGTGGGGATCTTGCCCGCGACCGTGTCGAGCGATGATTCCTTGACGCTGTAATAGTCGGTGGTGGATGGGTCGAACCCGTCGATGCCCAGGGCGGATGCGATCTTGTCCTTGTGATTGTTGAGGAACGCCTTCTCTGCGGGGTTGAACTTGTCGAGCGGATTCGGAGCCGTCGAACGGGCCGAAATCGACGAGGACGGGTTCCCCGATACCTGATCCGCGAAAGCGGTGGGCAACACGATCATGGGGCTTACGGACAGGGCCAGGCCAAGTGCTACGGCGACAATCCGTTTTTGTTTCATCATGTTCTTTCCTTTTCTTGTTTTTTGCCCGACATTTCACGCCGAGTCAGAAAAAATAATGGAAGGCTTGCGACCGCATCAGGTCGCAAGCCGTTGCTATTAGAAGCTGCGTCCGCGCTGGCGCCGACGTGCAACGAGTCCGAGAACCGCTCCCATAGCCATCAACGCCATCGACAGGAACGCTACGGTTCCGCCGCCGACGCCTGTGGAGGCGAGTCCGAGCGCGTTGTTCCCGTTGCCGCCGAATGGTTTGCGGGTGACGTGCACCTTGTAGGTGGTCTTGACCAATCCGTCACCGGATGTGACGGTGATGGTGGCGTCCGCACCCTTCTTCTCGGTGCTGACGGTCATGCCGCTTGCCTTGTCGTACTGCGGGGAGACCATCCATTCGTCCGGATCGTTCACGGATGCGTTGTACTCGTGTCTGGCCGGGTCGAAGCCCTTGACGGCCGTACCGTCCACGAGGATGCCGGTGAGCTGCGCCTTGTGCGTGGCCGCCGTGATGTAGGTGACGGTGTACGTGTGTTGCGCGAAGGTCGAACCGTCCGGCGCGAGCACGTTGACCGTGTACGTGTAGGTCATGCCCTCATGTGCGACGGTGACGGTCGCGGATTGCCCGTTCTTCGGCTCATAGGCGAATGTTCCACCCTCGGGAATCTCGTAGGAACCCTTGTCCGATACGACGTATTTGCCGTCCTTGCCGGTGTAGCCGTGCGATGCAAGATTGGTGTCCTGCTGGCTTTCCGGGTCCACCGTGGAATCCTGCTTCGCTGGGTCTGCCGGCTTGAATTCGGTGACGGCGGTTTTCACCGGCCTGGTCACTGTCAGGCTGTAGGTGCGGCTTACGCAGGTTGCGGTGTCGGTGACGATCCATTCCTGGCGGGTGGATTGCGCGTTCTGCGTGATGTTGCCGCCCTTGATGGTGACTCCGTCAGGCGCTTCGGGCAGCACATACGGGCTTGGATCCTTCTCCCCCAGTGCGAGCACGTAGTCGAGTCGGTTCGGATCCCAGTTGTCGATGAGCTGGCCCTTCGTGTTCTCGCCGGTCTTGTTCACGTACAGTCCGGTGAGTTTCGCAGGGGAATCTGCTTTCAGGTCGGCCGGCTGGAATTTCACGTTAACCGTGTAGTCGGCTCCGTTCACGTTCACCTTGAGCATGCGGGAGGCACCCTCTCCGAGCGCGAGCGTCGGCTTGGATGCCTGGGCGTCGACACCGTGGGTGAGGCCCAGCGTGTAGCTGTCGCCGACCGCATCGGCCGGTAGGGTCAACGTGTATTCATGGGTGCTGGGGTTGAATTTCGCATTGAAGTCTTTGGCCCCGTCGTATACGGTGGTTTCGCCTTTGGCGTTGGTGCGGGTCACGGTCAGGCCGGTGAAGCTTGTATCCTGGGCTCGATCCGCGGTGACATCCACTTCCACCGGCACGGTGACGCTTTTCCCGCTGGCGCCATCCTGGATGGTGACTTCGCCGGAAGCTGTTCCGGTGAGGCGTACGAACTTGCTGGCGGTGTCGCCGGTTCCCTTATCGACAACCTGCACGTCTTTGCCCCATTGGATGGGCAGTGTGGTCTTGATGCCGGTGAGGGGCACCGTGTCCGTGCTGGGCTTGTTGGATTCGTCCAGTGTCGGACCGGCGTAATCCGCATGGTATTTTCCGTCATCAGACTTGGTGAGTTCCGTTTCGGTGCCGTCCACGGTCACCGGGGTGCCCGAGGTGTAGGCGAACGGCAGTGTCACGTTGAATGCCGGAGTGGGCTTCGTCGCGTCGGCGGGCTGCTTGTAGACTGCGGTGCCGGATACGTTCAGCTGGCCCAGCTTGTCGCCGGATTCCACGGTGACGTTCTGGTACTCGGGTGTCAGCGCGATGGTGGTTGCTCCGTTGGTGACGGTGATGTCGCCCGGGTAGGAGGCGACTTTGGCAGGTCCTTGGATGCGGTGTCACCGTTCACGTCGAGAGGGTATGTCTCGCCTTCAACGGTGGCGTTCCATTGGGCCGCTTGGTCTTCGACGATTTCATAATCCGTGACGGTCAGCGTGAACTTGGGCGCGGAATCGTCGGCGTTGGTGTAGACGACGGGGCCGCTGATTTTCCCGTCCGTAGGTTTCTGGCCGGTGGTCAGAGTGTTCTGGGACTTGTCTGTGCCGGACACGATCACCTGGTCTTTGAACTCGCCTTTGACCTTGGGGACGGTTGCCGTGTAATCGCCTTTGCTGTCCTTCGTGAAGTCGACTGGCGTGCCTGCCACGGTGGTCGTGTATTTGACTTCCTGCGTGGCTTGGGCGGCGTTGTTGCCGGTGTAGCCGTTCGCGGCGTTTTCGTCGGCGGTGGCCGTCATGACGCCGGGCCCCGCCATGCCGAGGGTCAATGCCGCGACGGTGGCGATGGTGCCCGCATTGCGCAGACCGCTGCTGTTACGTTTGGTCATTTCGAGGGTTCTCCTTGCCTGAGTTTTCTCAAACAGTTCCCACTGTAACCTCAGGGTTTGTAATTAACCGGTTTTTTATTGAAAATAACCGATTTTCTTCCATTGCCGCATGACCCGGCATCGACGGCAACGGAAACGAAATCAGCTGACCGTCGCATCGTCCGCGGTCCAACCCATCAGCTTCAAAGCGTCAGACACGTGGCTTCCGGCGCATTCGAGATCCTTGAACGTCTGACGTACGAGCTCCCGGACCTGCGGGTCGTCGAAATGCTGGCAGTCCAGCATGGTGCGTGCCAGTTCCGACGTGTTCATCGCATAATCATGCACCAGTCCCAGCATGTCTCGCTTCTGGTCCTCAGTCAGCTGCTCGTCTTCCAAGTCCGGTTCGCCGTAGTCGAATTCGTCCACTTCGCCCGGTGCGTACTGGAATCCGACCGGAGGTGTCGGCATGTCCGGTTCATGCCCTTCGCGCTGCCTGTCCAGCCATGCGTTCCAGAACTCCTCCCCCTCCTCGCGCGTCACGTTTTCGGGAAGGTTGTCCAAGAAGGTGTCTCGGATTGTTTGTGTGGTGATGTCTGCCATTTGTTTTTTCTCCAATCGGTTTTTCTGATGGCGTTTTTTGATTCGATGTTCTTGCGATGGCCGGGGGGCTATTCTGCCCGATGCGGCCGAGCCGAGAGTCCGCCGATGATGCTTTGGACGACGGTCGTGACCGGGGCCGGATCGCGTGGATCGGGGTTTCCCCCCGGCCGTGTCTGCGGCAGGCTTTTCGTCGCCCCGTCCCTCGGGCCGCCCAGCATCGGGTGACGGGACAATTCCAACGCACGCTGCACCGCCTGCGTGGCGGGACGGCCACGGCCCAATGATTTGAGCAGAGAGCGTCGGAACTGCCACATCTCGTCAGGTCGGAAATCTGGTTCTCCTCCATCAGCCGGGTGATGGTCGCCTCCGATGGCATCGACTGCCGTCGTTTCCTTCTCACGGCGAGGTTGATATCCCCCACCGTCATCCATTCGCCGTGAGGATGCAATGCGTAGAATTCCCGTACCGCGGCGTTGGCCTCGTCGAACGACACCGATCTGGCCAGCTCCTCGTAGAAGCATTGGGCCTGCGCGTCGCTGATTGGCGCGTTCCCGTGATGCACGTTGATGCGGCGCAGCACCTGCAGAGCTTCGTTAAAGTTCATCGAATTCCTCCTCTCGCGGATGGGCTTCGTCCCAGGCGGCGGCCCGCGCTTGGACTTCCGCATTGTGCATGTCGTTCAGCATGCTCTTCGGCAGCTGCCGTTCGCCGGCAGGTTCTCCGGGTGTAGCGCGATGTTGTTGGGTCGCGCCCCATTTTCAGGTTTTGGATGTCCCGTTCGAGCCAACGCCTGTATGTGGCATCCCAGTTGGCGCTGCGGTGTTCGGGTTTCTCCTGCGTGTAGTAGGCGACGAACAGAGTGACTTCGCGGATCAGGTTGACTCCCGCCTTGGCCGTGGCGATGCGCAGTTCGGGCGAGGGCTTCCAGTCGGGAGCCAACACGGTCTGACGGGTCGCGGGCTTCTTCTCTTTTTTCGGAACTTTTCTCTTCTTCGAAGAAACCGCGGAAGGTTTCTTCTGAATCGGAGAGGTTTCCTCGACCCTGCTGGAACTCTGAGAAGCTTCGAAAGAAGCATTCTCGTTTTCAGGCTCTGAGGCGGACTCGTCCGCCGATTTTTCGTTTTTCTCCGATTCTGGATTTTGAAGGGATAGAGAGGAGTAAATATCCTCTGTTCCCCTGTTCCCCTGTTCCCCTGTTCCCCTGTTCCGGGCGTGGAAATCTCGATGGGGTCTCGCGACACTCTCGCGACAGTCTCGCGAATCTGGGTCTGAACCGTTGGAATCATTGGTTCTGCCATCTCATGAGACGGATACCTCGACTTGCCTGGCTTATCGATTCTCTGGTGCCTTGACCATGTCGCAATCTCCAGATATGGGGTGCCGTCGAACTCGTAGCGATATATCAATCCAGCTTCAGAAAGACTCGCGAGGGCTCGCGACACTCTCGCGACAGTCTCGCGAGGGTCTTTGATGAGATCAGCCGCGAACAGGTCTCCGATGATGTCGTAGTCGATATCCTTGCCTACCCCGTTATCATCCACGTAACTCCATAGACCTATGAAAACCAGTCTGGCGTCCCAATTGAGATTCGCTATATCCCGGCTGCGCCAGAACTCCGGCTTGATGCTCCTGATGCGCATGGCTCTCTTTTCTTCCGAAGAACCCGGTCAGACGGTCTTGGATAGGGGAACGTTCTTGTTCATCTCGGCGAGGGCTCTTGCATAATCGCAGAGGCCGAACATGTCCGTTAGCCCCAGTGCCTTGCCTACGATGTCGAGTTCGTTGCTGTCCCATATGGTGTGCTGGTTGAGTCTGCGGCCCGTTGCCTCTCGCGTGGTTCCTAGATCTTTGGCGAGTTGTTTCACCTGGTAGTTCTGGGTTGCCATGCGAGCAAGAATCGCTTGGGAGATGATTTCGTTTGATGACATGCGATAAAAACCCTTTCGTATCTCATGGGAGATATTAGGGGTTGATTGGAATAGTGTCAATCTCTATGGAGATACGGCGTGTTTTATAGCATGAAAAAAGTTCTCTCAAGAGATAGAATGACAACATGGTACGGAATGACAGACTTAAGAAGACCGGGGAAAGCACCAAGCTCATAGCGGAGTTCGTTGAAGAACGTCGGCGGGCAAAGAGTCTGACCCAAAAGCAGATTGCTTCGGCCTTGGGCGAGAAGACGAGCCAATCCTACGTATCCGTCCGATTGCGCGGAAAAGCTGCATGGACGATGGATGACCTTGATGTCATTGCACCTCTCATTGATTTTGACAATGCCATCGAATTGATCGGAAACCTAGCCCGAAAACGAGCTGCCGAGGAAAACGGGCCCGGGCTGCTTGCCCGTCAGTTCGTAGCCATCATGGATGGGGACAACGTCGTTCAGATTATTGATGGGCCATCCTCTTCCATTCCGGTCTCCGGACTTCCCCATGACACATCAGTCGATACGGGCGTTACCTCCGATAAGAGAGGCACGGTCCTGTTCCTCGTGCACGTTCGGTTAAACCCTCGTCTCTATCCGATGAAGAGCGTAAGCGGATCGTTTTGGAGAAACTACGTAGGGGCGACGTGTCCCTGGCGGCGAACAAGGATCCGCATAAGCTCGCGGAAATGGAAGGCGGTGACGGCCGCTAGTGACGACTGCTTGCCCTGGGCGTAATAGGCTATACCGTTCTGTCAGAACATCCTCTTCTCGAACCGATTCGATAGGAGGATATTCAACCGTGCTGACGGCCGCACCATTCGACCGCCACATGCCCATCAACCGTGGCATGACCTATGAACAGATGCTCGATGCCGTGGAAACCCAGCCAGTCCACGTCATCGAAGCTACACTTGATGACGACACTTCAGGCTCTACTGTGAGGCTGTCCAGACCATAATCATCGACGAGCACATGACCGACGTGCAGAAACGATGCTCTCTCACCCATGAACTGTTCCACTGGCTGCACGCCGATGATTCGCATGCGGAATACGGGAAAAGCCATGCCGAATGGCGTGTGCGCCGTGAAACCGCCATGTTTCTGATCGACCCTGCGGACTATGTGCAGGCCGAACGGGAATATGATGGCGAGATCTATCAGATGTCCTGTGAGATGGATGTCACGGTATTCCTTTTGGAGGACTACCGTCGGATTTTGGAATACCGCCAACCGATACACGACTGAGGAGAGGAGACATAAACCATGGGGCATCTTGACCCGTTTTTCCAGGAGCTGAACGGCATAGGAATACTGGCGCTGATCGTCACCATCATCGCTGTCATAGTCCGCGTGGTTTTCTGCAAGACCATGCGGGCCAGAATCTATACGGGCGTGTTGGGATTAATATCCGCGATCGTCATGTCGCTGGGTATTGATTATGCGATACGGCCATTCGCCGGTACTGGTGAATCGACTGCGACGAATGGACTGGGGTTCGTCCAGCTCATGATAGGTGTGGTTATCGCACTTATCGGAGGTGCCGTTTTGCGCGGCATCCTGAGTCATGACGATGGCGAACCACAGCCGACAAGCAATTCCCTCATTATGGACACGCAGACGGAGCTGAACCGTCTTGCACCCCGATACGGACTGGTGGCCGCCATGAGCAACGAGGACTCCTATTATGGCTGGTTCATGATAGACCACGACAACGGCGGCTCCCCCGACCGTTGTATGAAGCCAGCCTCAACGCGAACCTGCAACAGGAACGCCAGCTCGGGAAACTGTACGGCGATCCGGGTTCCGGCTTGGACTATTCCGCTTTCGGAAACACGGCCGTACAGGCCGGCCAGCAGGGCGAATCCGCATTGGCCAGAATCATCGCCTACATGCAGCTCAACGTCATCTCCTTCTGGTCCTTGTACGGGCTCAACGAGAACCGCCAGCCCATCAACGCGGACATCGACTGCGTGCTGGTCGGCATAGACCCGCAACAGCAGGTGCATGCCTGGTTCGTGGACGCGAAGAACTACAAGGGCGGCAGCGACACCAAATACGTGAATCTGGATCCACGAAACCTGGTGCGCATGAGCATCAGCCGTCGAGCCTCATCAAAGGCTCGGACGGAACACCCGTGGTCAAGATGAGCGAGAACATGGCAACCCAACGCGATAATTGGGCGTCCACGCTCGAAACCTATCACGTGGCGGCCCAATGGATGGTCTGCATGGTACCGGGTGGACATAACGGCAACCCGGATGTCAGCGAAGCCGTCTGGCCGGGCAATGTTCGTGTCGTGACGCCTGGACAGTTGGTTGCGGAAATCCAATCCCTGAGCCTGCTGCCGGTGGACAATATTCCGCCACGTGTCGTCAGACTGTTCACTTCTGCAGTCAAACAACAGGCTCCTGCGTCAGCAGCGCCGGTGACGAGCACTGTGCCGATGCCTGTGACATCACCCGTTCCAGCCCCTATCCCCCAGCCGGCAATAACGAACAACTGCCCCAAATGCGGTCAGCCATTGGACGGACAAACCAACTTCTGCCCGAACTGCGGCACACCGCTCAACGCCTAATCAGGCGGTCAGGCTCTTTTCGTTAAGGATTGATGGTTTGGTATCCAGTTGGGCGGATTCGAATTTTTCCGCAGCTTCTCTCTGAGAGGGAAACGAGTATCTGGTGCGGGTTTTGCAGTATGGGCAGCCGACCCGCCACCATGTTTTTGTGTGGGTGATTGGGCTGATGGCTTTCCGATATTCGCCTTTCATTCCGCAGTTAGGGCATAGTAGCGTCGTGTCGAACACGTCAACGTATTTGTCGCCCATGCGATCCAATGTCCGTTGCATGGCCAGGGTGTCCACGAGCTTCGGGTCGAAGCCGAGCCTTTTGACCTGCTCCGCGCTCCAATGTGCTAGGTACCGGAGGATCTGCTGTTCGATACCGTATTGCGAATAGTGGTAACGTTTGCCGGTTTTCAGCTCGATGAAATCGTCTTCGTGGGCGAAGTCTCCGGCGCAGAACCGTTCGACGGCTTCCTCTCTGCTTTTGCTGGGGAAAATATTACAGGCGATGCACCGTTGGTTCGAACAGGAGCAGAAGTACGGGTGGCACCAGAAGCCGTCCATTTGTCCGTCACGTTCGCCACCGTGTATGAACCGAGGGGAAGGAACGTGTCGCAGTCATGCGGTTCCGCATGACCAGTGGAGCAAAGCGGGCACGGATACTGTTCGCGCATTATCTTCGCTTCGGCTTTCCTCATGCTACGTTCCGCGGCATCCACCGCATCCTGCTCCGCCAGACGTTTGGCGATAGGCTCGTTGATCTGGCGAACGATATCGACGGGTAAACCGGTCTGCTTGGCGACGGATTCCACCGTGGAACGACGCGACTGGAGCAGGTCGGCTGCTCGTTCGGCTCGACTATGATATCGGGGCATGATCAGACTGGGTCTTTTGCAAGGCGCACGGCGACTGCGATGATTGCGGCCAGCATGATGCTGAGGCTGATAAGGATTGGATGTTTCAAGATTCTTTCCTTTTGCTAGTTTTCAAGAATGATTTGCGTGCCACTGAAGAATGCGAGACGGTCTGCTTCACGGATTTTCTTCGGATCGGTCACATCACGCATGAACTGTTCCCTGAAGCGCCGGTATTCGGCATCGTATCCGGAACCAGTGTTCTTCTTCTTTTGTGCCGGTTTCTGTTTCGGTGTCGGCCGACCTTTCTTGGAGGAGAGTCGTTCTCGGCGTCGCTTGTCTGCTTCGACCACACGGTTGATCTGTCTGGCACAGGAGACAACCGTTTTCCTGTCACCTACCAGATGAGCGGATACGGCTTTACGCCGCAGTCGTCCGATATTCCGGCAAGCGTCAGCCGACAGTCCCGGCAACAGTTCGAACTCGTTTAGATACAGGATTCCACCCAGCAGAGTGAAAGGTGCAATGCTCTCATTGGCTTCCGGCATCAGCATCTTCCTCCTCTTCAAGTCCAGTCAGCACTCCTGCATAGGCGTCTTCGATTTGCTGGCACCACTGTTCCATCGTCGTATCCAAGGAAATGAACATGGTCGGAGTGAACCCGCCGGTCATGTATTCATCAACGACTCGTCCCGCCAGGTCAAGGTCATACAGTTTGATTTCACCGATCAGCCTATTGTCCCGGAAGAAAGCCAAACGTCGTTGCGAATATTCCACCACACTCATGCCGCTGATAGCCCAGCCGTTCAACCCGTTACAGGAACAGGCCAGAGTGTGTTCGTTCTCCTCGACGATCTTCCAATCATCCTTTTCGACGATTGTTTTTAATGGTTCGTAGAATTTGCTCAAATTTTCTCCTTAATGACATTCCGGGCACAGCCACTCGTCTGTGGCGCAGTCCCATCCGTTTTCAATGAGTTCGTCATGGTTCCCCATTGCTGTTTTCCCGCATTTGCTGCAGGTCAGATGCCAGTGTTGCGGACAGTAGTGGTTTTCGTCTCCATCCAATTGCCATCCGTCGGAACTGGCGTCATCGTCTGCGTCGTCTTTGTCTGTGTAATAAGCGCTGCCGTCTTCGGGGTCGTATTGTTCATCGCATTCGTCGCAGTGGATTGCGACGAATTTCTTCTCGGTGAAACTCATAGCGTCCCCTGTTCTTGCGTCATGTCTCGGATGGCGTCCTCGAGCAGGCTTCTCGCGGCCTTGCATCCTTGAATGTATGCGCGGGATGGTTCCGTTCGGGCGTGGGCGTCGCTTGCATGTTCGAGTTTGAGTTCGCTGGAGATTCGTTTCCCTGCTTCGGTTTCCGTTTTGGCCAGCAGTTGGCGATCATGCTCGGTAAGCCAGGCGTCAAACAGTTCGGCTACGTTGGAGAATTGCGGGTTTGCCGACAGTGAATAGAAGTCCTCCGCGCCGTTTATGAAGATGTTCCTGGCTTCGCTGTCCGTCAACGGTTGGTTCACGCTCAATTGTTTTCCTCTCTTTGATGATGCTTGTCTTCGATGACCCGGATGCGTTGAATGCCGTCGAGATGAATGTGCATGGGTGTGCCGGTGATCCAATTCCAATACACGTGATCCAGCACGACGGGAATGGTTGAGCCGTCTCTGATTCGTGCCGTGATTGTTCTCTCCCACCAGCATCCGGTGTTGTGTTCCAGAATCTGAACGGGCGCGGTGACTGTAAAGCCTTGCAGTGGCTTCGGGGCTGTGTCATTGAATTCGACTTCTACCGTTTTCCCTTCGAATCGGATACGTATGTCATTGATCGCCGCATCAAGGAGTGGCTTGTGCCGTCTCCCGTATTCGCCGCATCCTTGACGGTCTCGTAATTCGTTCTTGTAAGGAATGTTGGCCGATGATGCCCCGTTCAAGATTCCAGCTCCTGGTTAATATCGTCGATATTCTTTCCTTCTGCCAGTCGAATCATCATCGCGATAGCCCGGCACATCTTCGGATAATCTCCGAACCGTAAGGCATTCCAGAACTGGAATTCGTATTGTTCCGTCTGGGATTGATGCTGCAGCGCATTGATGATGCCAAGCTGACGGCAGGTCAAAGCGACGGGCTCGTTCCTGTTTTCCGCATAATGCGTATACCAGAGAGACTTTCTCAGGTCTTCGACCGGCTTGTTCTTCGACCGGTATCTCCACACGTATTTGACGGCGTTGCCCATGCAGAAGCTCATGCCGGCGGTCAGGTCAATACATTCCAGACCGGGATGGGATAATTCGTAGTGTGCGGGATGTTCTACCGGATCGGCGTCACCGACTCGCGTCACTGTTTCATCTTTTTTTTGGTTTGCGGAGACCCTGTCCTTTAGGGCGGGGAGGAAGCAAACCGTCCTCCTTTCACAGATTGATATGATATAATGTGAAACATGGTCAGAAGGCATGCATGCAAGCGGGCGTACAGGTTCCGCTTCTACCCGACACCCGAGCAGGAACAACTGCTCAGGCGCACGGTCGGCTGCTGCCGAAAGGTCTACAATCTCGCGTTGGAAGCCCGTTCCGTCGCATGGACGGCGGAGCACAGGAGCGTCACCTACGTCCAGACCAGCGCCATGCTCACCCAATGGAAGAAAACAGCTGAATACTCGTACATGAACGAAGTGTCCTGCGTGCCACTGCAACAGGCGTTGAGACACTTGCAGACGGCGTTCTCCAACTTCTTCAAGCAGACCGGCGACTATCCGAGATTCAAGGCCAAATCCCACGGCGGAAGCGCCGAATACACTCGAAGCGCGTTCAAATGGGACGCCAAACGCAATGAACTCACGCTCGCCAAGATGCGCGAACCATTGCCGATACGATGGTCCAGAACACTGCCCCGCAAGACGGAGCCGAGCACCGTGACCGTAAGCTTGGACGCCGCCGGACGATGGCACGTCAGCATCCTCGTGGAGGAGACCATCCGCCCTCTCCCCGCCCGAAGGAACGCAATCGGAATCGACTTGGGAGTGGACAGCTACGCCGTCACCAGCGACGGGGAGACCATAGCGAACCCACGCCACTACAAGAAACTCGCCGAACGGTTGGAACGGGAGCAACGGACGCTGTCCCGCAAAACCAAAGGCAGCAACAATCGTCGGAAAGCCGCCCTCAAGGTGGCCCGCACCTACGCCAGAATCACGGACATGCGCCGTGACTTCCTCCACAAGTTGAGCACGAGGATAATCCGCGAGAACCAAACGGTGGTACTCGAAGACCTCAACGTGAAGAACATGGCCAAAAGATGCGCGCCGAAACCCGACCCGGACAATCCGAACCATTGGCTCCCCAACGGCCAGTCCGCGAAAAACGGGCTGAACGGAAGCATCATGGACGCCGGATGGTCGGAGTTCCGTCGAATGCTCGAATACAAGGCCGAATGGTACGGGCGACAGCTCATAACCATCGATAGGTATTATCCGAGCACGCAAATCTGCTCCCACTGCGGGGCGAAGACCGGGCCGAAGGGCATGCCCGGCCTCAAAGTCAGGGCATGGACGTGCCCGGACTGCGGAACAACCCATGACAGGGATTTGAACGCAGCCGAAAACATCCTCGCCGCAGGGCTTGCGGTTAGCGTCTGCAAGGACGGCAGAACCGGAACCAAGGTCTCGCATTAGCGTCCCCTCCTTTCTTGTTTTGTCGTAGCGAACAGAAACCCGAACCGTAAGATTCGGGAATCCCCCGCATTCATGCGGGGGAGGATGTCAATGCTCAATTGCTGCTCTTCTTTCCTGCGAACACGTGCAGGTCGTACACGTTCTTGTTGACGCCGTGGATGGAACCGTCCGGCCAGACTTCCAACACGTAATCCGTGTCGTAATCCAGGTCTCGAACGCTGAGGTCGCTCATGCCGTTGAATTGGAGTGTCCCGGCTTTCGGCTCGCCTTTCCACGTGAAGATGACAAGGCAGCCTTCCAGCTCATGACAGTTTCGGCCAACAAGGTTGGTCAGTTCGACGAGTCGCCGGTCATCTTCGGTCTCGAACCTGTCGTAAGCGTCATGCAAAGCGGTTTGAATATCAGAATAGATGCAGGAACACTTGCTGGTCAGATTGTCTTCATCCGATTCTTCCAAGTGGAAGATGGAACGCATGCGTCCAGACATCGTGACGGCCGCAACATGTTCCTCTTCCTGGCTGGGCTGACGGTAGGCGTGAGCGCGATAACCTTTGATGAATGCTTGTCTGAGGCTGTTACTTCCAAGGCCTGCATCCTTCAAGGCATTCAATGCTTCCTGCTGCAGGTCGATTTTCTCGGACACGATTAGGCTCCTTCTTCGATGTGGCTGATGGATGCGAATCCGTTTGAATCAATGCGAATTCGAGTTCCACGCCAGGGTTGCGTCGCAGATAGGATTGCACGGATTCCACTCCGGCGACGATGCACGCGGCCTCACCACGTCGAACATCATGGCGCCCGTTCTGGTTGGCGATACCGGTCGCATACTCGTGAAGCCGAGTCAGCACGTCAACGTCAACGGGGGTTGTTCTGGTGTCCTTGCTGTAGTCCGTGTGTTGCCGGATCCAATCCAACAACGTCCAGTTGTCTCCCCATAGCATCAACGTTCCGGGATTTGGGTAAGCGTCATCGCCGGTGCCTTTGATCCGAATGATTTGTTTGAAGTTTCGTACTGGTTCACTCATTGTTTTCTGGTTTCTTGATTCCGGTCACGGCTTGCACGGTGACGTATCCGTCCGTGTCGAAGTAGTCGACCATGGCGTTGTTGTTCTGATACGTGTACTGGTCGCCGACCTGCTGGCAGAGTTTCTTTGCGTTGCGGACTTTTGGAGTTTCGATGACGCAGGCTTGCTCTTCTACGGTCAGCTGTTCGTTGTTCTGGATTTTCTGGTTGATTCGCCGTGCTGTTTCATCCCATTCGTCGGAGGAGGCGCTTCCTCCATGAGCTTCGATGATTCCTCGTCCGGCCCTGTGTTCCGGACCGATGATCCGGTCTTCGGAATCCGCAGCCATATATTCGGCGTGGGTCGGCACGTATGTGGAGGATTCGCCTTCCGGCAGTTGGATGGTGAATCGGGCTCTCCAACTTGCGGAACCTGTACTTGTTCGGACTCCGATCTTCCAATCTTTTGGAAGTTGACCGTTCTTCTGCAATGCTTTGATGTCCGCGCGCATGAGTTTCGCGTTTTCCGCCGGACTGCGACTGGCATCGTATTTGCCGCCGGTGATGGCGGTGGATCCCATGTAGCCTTCCGACTTCACGGAGGGCTTGATGATCGGCTCATCAACGGTCGCCGAGCTTTTCGCTAACAATTTGGAGGCACGCTGAATCATGTCGTTGGAGGGAAGTCCCGCCTTCTTGTTCTCGTTGGCGAATGTGCCATCGCTGTTTCTGAGCTGTTGTTTCGCTTGCGCTGACTTAATGGACATGATTTCGTTCTTTCTATTCAGATGACGGGATTCAAGGGAACATGTGTCGGATTGCCGGCCTCTACGTACTGCTTGTAGTCCGGGTCGTCTTTGCAGAGTGTCCAGTCTCCGCTGCCGTCATCATGGTAGGTCATGTTCGATTTCACGCCTTGTTCGATGAGATATCCATGGGAGCAGGTGTTGAGACGGTTTTGTTCGGGTAGTTTCATATAGTCGTCGAGGCTGTTGCGGTCTGCTTCGGGCAGGAGTGTGAAGTCTCCTATTCCGTTTTGGGTGTCTTGGATGCTTGTGTTGGCTGCGTGGCTCATTGGTGTTTTCTTCCTTCAATTGTTTATGTGGCATATTCAGTATAACAGTCATATGCCGTAGAAGAAAATCCCAATGAAAGATATCCAAGGTTTAAGACAGGTGCCTAGTACCGAGAAAGCCGAACCGACGCCCGCAGATTCTCCAGCCTCTATCCGCTCTAGGCATTCTCGAAAGCCGCCTGATCGAACTTGGTATCCACGTGGATGGTCCATCCGCTGCTGATCACCTCATTGCAATAGTGCTTGCGGGATGCGACCACCTGGGATTGCAGGTACCTGTTGTCCCTCAGCTGTTCCGCAGTGGGGTTGCCGAACAGTGGTGTCGGTATTCTTTTCGACCCGGTCTCCGTGACGAAGTACAGGTTGAGCACCGTGTCGTCTTTTACGCGGCGCATAAAGTCGCCGAGTTTTTCGGTCTTGTCTTCAGACAATGGATCTCCTTGCTGTTCCATACTCTATGTAGATATATTCAGTTTAACAGGCATAACAGAATTGTTTCAGAAAAAAAGAGAAGGTGCGGCTCACCCAAAAAGTCCACAAGGGGAAGCCGCACCATAGGAGAATCCGAGGAAAAACAGGATTACCACCGAGAGGATTCGGGTCGAGAGAACGTAGGCCCTCATCCTGATATCTCAACCTACCGTAGTGTTTCCGAAACAACAGGCAATATATTGAAACAATCAGATAATTCCTAGTTTTCTTCGGAATGGCTTAATTTTCTTTCGCCTGGCATTGCTGCAGGAATCCAATCGTCTCGCTTTTCTCCCAGCTGCTCATGGAAAGTCCATACTTGTCTTTGATGTAGACGCGCTTGGCCATGTAGGAGCACTGGTAGCCGCTGTTGCTTGGCAGCCAGACGGATGGGGTGGATGCGGCCCATCGTCCGACGGACTTCTTGGGGACACCGCTCCCGTACAGGTTGATGCCCTCGCTTTTCGCATTGTTGGCATCCCCTTGGCTGGCAAGCAGCACGTCCGGATCGTTTGCGTATTTCACGCGATCGTTTTTCCTTGAGTTCTTCCACAGGCCGGAGGCCCATGCGTCGTTCAAGGCGACCACATGGTCGATCTGCACTGCGGTGCTGTCTCCGCTGACGGTCTTCCCATTCTTCACGACGCTCTTCCGGAAGTTGATGGTCTGGCCCGTATAGGTCATGCAGTGTCCCGGATTGCACCTTGCAATTGGAGTCCATGACCGGATTGGTCAGGTCACGGTTGAGAATGTAGTCGCGGGTGGTTCCGTATCCGCAAAGCTGGTCGCTGTTCTGCCAGTCCCCGAAATCCTCGGCGCGATTGTAGCCTTCGTATGGGGTGTTTCGGTCGGGAGGTTCCGGGCGGCTGTGATGGCTTCGGACACGCTCATAGGGCTTGCTGCGGAAGCCGGCAGTCCGCTCGCTCCCATATCCGTGTTCGTGGAATCCTTTTCTCCGGTGTTCCCCGAGGAGGTCAGACCGTCTTTGATCTGGCCTTCGATTTTCGACAGGTCCGGTTTTTTCAACCCCAAGCCGATGTTTGTTTTCTGCATGGAGTCTTCGCTCGGAAGTATCTGACTGATGCTGGTTATTGCAGGCAACCCGAATTGTGGGGCGACCGTGGCCCATACTCCGGTTTGGATGATGACGATGATGGTTATGAGCACGATGGCCAAGCCGCCAAGGATGCCGGCGACGGTTATGCCGGTCTTGTTTTTTCTCGATGCCACGACGGTTTCCTCTTCTAGAACAGTCCGCTGATGATGGTCCAGACGACCGCGATGCCGAATAGGATGACGATGATCGCTCCGAACAGGTCGGCGTTGCTGTTGACGAATTCCGCAAATGGGGGAAGTTCCGGTTTCTTGTCATTGGCCATGATGGTCTCCTTAGTTGTTTTGGCTGTCGGATGCCGTACCGTCCGAGATGTGCCGTCTGAGGTGTTGTCCGACGTGCCGTTGCCCGATGATGCCTTGGAACCGTCGGCGGTGGAATCGTCGGACTGGGTGTCCTGCGATGTGGTCCCGGCGGAATCGGTGCCGCCGGTCTCGTCGTCGGAGTTCGCCGAGGTCACGTCGCTTTTGCTCAGTGCGTTCGCATAGGGCTCAACGTCCTGACGCTGCCATCCGCTCCCCAGTCGATGATCTTCGCGTTGCCGGATGTAGGGTTCTTGACCAGTACGGTGATGTTCGTCTTGACGGTCGAGCCGCCGGTGTTGTCCGAAGATGACGTGTCGCTTCCCTTATCGGAACTGTCTTGCATCGCGGCATACGGTTCGAATGTGATGCTGATCGACGCCGCAGCATAGGGAGGCGTGTCACTGGATTGTTCCTTTGGTACGGATTGCCCGTTCTTGTCGCACTCCACAAGCCAGTTGATGCTCACGTTTTTGAATGTTCCGATGGCTGCTGGCTGGTAGGCGTGCTCGCTGTTCGGATCCCCGACCAGCACGGTGAACGCGTTGCTGTCTTTCCCGATGTAGGCTTTCGCCCAAGCGTTGACGACGTTCTGGAAGCTGGACGCCTGGTCGATGCGAGAGTATCCGGATGGCGTATAGGATTGGGCTCCACCAGCGCCGCTTGCTTTCAACGGCAGCACTGTTGGCTCTCCCACGGCGGTGGCCACGTTGTTCTTCCATGAAATGAGCTGGGTTACGTCGCGGGTGGATCCGTCGGACAGGTCGGTCAGGGAGAACTGGTGGCTCCACCAGTCGGTATGTTCCTTTCCTGTTCCGGTGTCCTCGTCACTGGATCCGACTTTTGTCGCCGAATCCCATAACAGGTTCGTGGTCCCGTAACGGAATGGTCCTTTGTTTGTGTCCAACCATTTGTTGACGGACGCCAAGGCTGCCTGTTTCCCTGGTTTGTCTACGCTGATCTCCTTGTATTTCGCGCTCAACATGGAACCCATGTCCTGCAGCGTGCTGATTGCGTGAATGCTGATGACGGGAGCGACGATTCCGGCGATCATGAACACGGTGATGAAAACTTTCCACCAGCGGGTGTTTCGCATGGCGCGTTTGATTGCCGTCAGTTCGACTTCGTTCTTCCGTTTGTCTTCGGTGATGTCCATTGGAGATTCAACGGATGCTTTTCGTGCCACTTCGTCTCCTTGAGAATCTGAACGTGTTATCTAGTGTCAGACTATCCGGAGTCTCAGCGTGAAAGCGGTGGAAGTCGGGAAAAGAAAAAAGAGACTCGGATACTGCCGAGTCTCTTTTTGTGTCAGCGGGTCTGCGCGTATTTTCTGGCCAGCTCCATGTCAAGTCCTCCGTTGACGAAGCATTGTTCCACCGCAGCGTTAAGAAGAGCCTGCGTGGTCATGTTCGTCTCGACCGACTTGATTCGCAGCGCGAGATAGTTTTCATCCGTCAGGTTCGTGCCGAGCCTCCGGTCGAACGAATACACGGGCTTCCTCCGGCCGGCCCTCCCGGATGCTTCATTCGTTTTCGTCTCATGATCTTCCGGGATTGCTTCAGAGACTGCTTTCTGCTCGGGAGCCTCGACCGTCATCTTCGGTTCGGGGGGTTCGGATAGGAGAGGCCGACGCCCCATGTCGCGAGTGTCCTGCAGGCCGCGTCCGAAAGCGCTGTTGATATTCTTTACCATGTTTCAACTCCTACTCGATGCCGAACTGTTTGACGAGGTCAATGAGCTCTTGGGTGACGGAAGCGTAATCCCTGTTGTCTATCTGGTTGGTTCCGTACAGATTCTTGATGGCTTCCCTCTCGTGGATGACCGTTTCGAATCGTGTTGCCTCCAGCTCATCCAATTGTTTCACTGCGTCACGCGCGAGTTTGGTTCGCGCTTTCACTCGCGTGAGCAGGATGATGCCGTTTCTGGCGGCCGCATAGGTTTTCCCTGCATGGCTCAAATCGCTGATGGACGGCTGGCAGGGGATGATTGACACGTCGGCCGCCTGGAGTGCCGTCTGCACCGTTCCCGCATCGGATGGAGGCGTGTCGATGATGACCCATCCTTTGTAGCGTTCGCGAATCCTGTCGGGCATTCCGAGGATCACGTCATTGGTTTGGATCACGTCGAAACCCAGCTTGTAGGGTTTGTGCGGAGTCCCGTTGGCTTCGTCTTCTTTGCGACGACGATCGTCCTCGATTCGCACGTATTCGTCCCAGAGCGTCGCGCCACCGGTGTTGTCGGCGTCCAGAACCGTGACGTGTTCGCCGCGTCGGGCGAGGCATCCGGCGATGAGCATGGCTGTCGTCGTTTTTCCGACGCCGCCTTTGATGTCGGCGACCGCGACAAGAATCGTGCTTTTCAGCATGCTGTTTTCTCCTCTGTTCACGTTTTCCGCCGCCAAGGTGGAGGCGTGGGACGCGCTTTTTTTATGTGGCCACATTCAGTGTAGCAGAGGCGCATTTTTTTTGTGGAACCAGCTCTCCCAATCAACAGGAAAACAACACAATGCGGGAATGATCAGGCAGAGAAACGCTTCCGCATTCATCTGCCAAACCATTCCCGCATTCCCACAGTTCTTTGCGAAAATTTTAGGATGCCGTAAACAACAGCCTCTCCAAAAACGCTTTGAGCAACACGCCCAAATCCGGGAGCTGACTAGCGATCCCCTGCATCCATTCACGGATGGGAATGCCCATCGCCTCCAGGACGCCGCTGATGACCCACACGAAGAACAGGCCCGCGCATATCCTCGCCGCAACGGACAACATTCTCATCGAACGTCCCATGATCTTCATGAAGACGCTGCCGCCGCCGACCGCCAACAGGAGCAGGGTCAGCACGGCTCCCGTTGGCGTGAACATCCAAGCGAACAGGACGGTGAGAAAATCGGCGGCTCCCTGCCCAGCCGTCTGAGTAACAGTGCCGGTGTCCATCAGAATGCATCTCCATCCGTTTCGAACTCATCAGACGTTTTCTGGCGAGGTGGGTTCTTCGGCGCGTTGAGGTTCGCATGGTATTTCGCCGCTGCTTCCTTGACCTCTCCCGTGATACGCGCGCTCTCCAATGCGTCGGCGGCTTCCTGCTCGCTCATGTGGCCCTGTTGCCGGAAGTTGTGCATCATGCTGTTCTCCACCACCGAACGCCTTGTCTCCATCGGAGTTGAGACTTCCGTCCTCGGAGTGCATCTCGTTCAATGATTCATCGAGATCGAACGGATTGTCTTCGACCGGAGCAATCGGAGTCATGACCGTCGTGGGCCTGTTGCCCAGGCTTAGGATTTCGTTGCGGCTCTTCTCCACTCTGGCTCCCAGTGCGCCGATTCCGACCTTGGCTCCATGCCAGAAGTCACGGTTGGTGGCGAGCTTGCCCAATGCGACTGCACCTGCCGGCAGTGTGATCGGGTTGGATGTGAGTGCGGCAGCGGCGATACCGGTCGCCGCGACTTTGGCGCCACGCTTGACCACGTCACGCAACGGTTGGGATTGCATGACACCTAGGGCTGCCTTGCCTGTCGCGCCCAACAGCATAGCTCCTCCGCCCAGGCCGCGTGCGGTCTGATTAAGCAGGCTTGCACCTTTTGCATGGTACGGGCGCGGCCGAGCGATGCGCCGGGATGGCGGGCCATATAGTTCTTGACGCGATCATCGTAGGACATGCCGCCCGTCATGAACGCCTGAGCTCTGTCGGCTTGGTTGGCGAAACGTGCGGCGACTCCTGCGAGGGACCCGCGTACGGTGCCTTCGTTCATGCGCCCCCATCTATAACTGAGGGAGTCTGCTCCGCGGGCTGCGATCGCATCGTATTCTTTCGCGTTGCGTCCGTACAGGTTGCGGTCGCCGCCGTCGAGGTCAAGATTCTTCCTCTCCGAATCGAGCATGGAGTCGAGTTTGCTTTCGCCGGCGGTGGGACCGAACATCCTGTGGCGCGGTCCGGCGTTGCGACTGGACATGCCGCCGTGGTTTCGGCTTGTGAGGAGCCGTCCCATGAGGAGACCGCTGCTTATTCCTCCGCCGATTCTCCTGAGCCGGCCAGCACTCCGCCTGCCATGGCTCCACCGGTGGCGATTCCCATCATCGCTTTGAAACTGAACGGGTTGCCGACTTTGAGCACGCTGGTACAAAACAGGCTGATGGCCGCGATTGCAAGCACCGGACTGAAACCGCTGATCACGTTGTACATGAAGCTGCTGCTCATTTCGGAACAGAACTTCAACATAAGCTGGCAGATGAATGTGGCGATGGCTCCCAAAGCCGAATACAATCCGCCGGTCATGCTCAGGTTGCACGTGTATTTCACCCAGTTCTTCAACACGTTCTTCGGAGCTTCGCCTATGGGGAAAGCTCTCACGAGGAACGCTACGACGAGGAACAGCACCATCAGACGAGCATGAGCTTGGTCATGATGAGGATGACGCTGAGCAATCCCCAGACGATCATGTTGCAGATGCCACCGAGCACGGAACCGAATGCACCCAGATTGTCAGGCGCTGAATTGCCGTACAGGTTGTCCAGGGTGATTCGCATCGCTCCTTCTCCGGTCGAAGAATCCTGCGTGTTACCAAGGTTGGCTTCACGCCAGGTTCCGCCGACGTTGGGGATATCGAAACGCCAGCCCAGGTTCGCGGCATCGGCGATGTCCGTGTTCTGGACGTTGCCGCTCGAATCACGGAAGTCATTGTCGTTGTGGAAGGCTGATACTGGTCGCCTTTGAATTGCTTTGTGCCCAAAGCCACATTGCACAATTGGAGTATGTTCTGGTCTACCTTGACATCGTCCCCGTAGAAGTGGGCCCCGTTCCCGCCTGAGATGTCGCTGAATCCATCCTTCTTCAATCTGACGGTGAGCTTCCCGTTTTTGATGGCTCCTGTATCCTTGTCCCCCATGTTTTTGACGAGGATGTTCCAGCCGTCACGGCCGTACACCTTCCCACTGCCGTCGATACCGCAGGTCTCCCAAAAGATCCCCGCTCTGGTCAGTCGAACATATTTATCCCGGTCGTTCTGCTCCTTTTCCTTGTCATTGACGGAACTGTCCTGAGGGTCGATCCAACCGTGTTCGCTGAACAACCATTCCGCTGTGCTGGAATCGATACTCAAACCGGTTGCCGCATTCGTCAATGTCATTTGCACCGCAGGATCGGTGTTCGTGTTCATGTCAAGCACATGGCAGTACGCTTGCTGTGCGTTGTCGGCCACACCTGACGGCGTGTTCGGCCCCGCTGACGGATTACCCCATTGCATCGTCACCCACGATCGGAGAGCCGTTTCCTCCCACATGCGGTTCACGGCCTTGGTGATAGAGGATGTGTCTCCCCCGTTGCCGCTGGTCGCGGTGTCGTACTGCTGGTGCATGGCATACAGGTAATCCTGGCAGTTCGTATTACGGTTGAGTGCTTTGTTGCTGAACGCCATCATGTTCGATTCGCCGTCGTTCAACCCGTCCAGATCAAGTCCGACGGTGAGCTTGTTGACTGCGCCGTTGATGGTGTTGACGACCCACCAGGGACTGCCGGTCGCCGGTTCGGTCGCATTCTCCGCGGTTTTCGAGGCTCCTGTCCCCAACACGATGAGAGCCGCAAGACACAATACCGTGGCAAGCAGTCGTTTGCTCGCCTCTTTCGTGGTCCCGATGTCGAATCCCGCCGCGAGAAGCCATACGACGATGGCGGTCACCATCAACGCCGCGGGAATGCCGCCGGCCATGACACTGTCGATAAGGTTCGCCGTGGCGTGGTCGACCGACGCTCCGGCGGTCTTCAATGGGGTGAAGCTTGCCGCGAACTGGCTTAGCGACAAGGCGCACGACCAGCAGAGCTGCGTGATCTGCATCAGCATGTTCGGCAGGATGTCCCTCGTCGTATGGCTGATCATGGCGGGCACGTTGGCGATGAAACCAAGGATGCCGCTCGATGGTTCGATGCGGCTGGTTATGCTGCCGACATTGCTTCCCCATCGGCCGGACGGAAGACATGTCGTGTAATCGACTTGGGTGCTTGTGGTCGTAGCGCATGCCGGCGCACTCGCACCGCCATCGTTCTCGACCATGGCGAATGCTTGGGAGGCAGTACGGCCACTGTCATCAGAACGACGAGCAGAACAATGAACAGCATGTTCCGTCGCGCTTTCATCCTGACCGGGAGGCTGGGCTGCATCTGGGTTGAAGCGCTCACAGTATCCACATCTCCTTCAGACTGCTTAGATGCTCTGGCTGATTCGAATTGGGGTAGAAAACCTCTCCGGCGATGTTCCGGCTCTGCAATCTCCTGAGGAGTCTTTTCCATCGGACCTGCTGGGTCCGGTCTTTGACTTGGCCGACCATGAGGAATGGTGCGGCGACCAAGCCGATGAGAATGAACACCACGCCGAATGTGATGCCGATGATCGGGGCGAGCATAAGACAGATCAACAGTCCTATAACACCGCCGATGATTGTCGAGAACACGGTCTTGGATCGGGCTTCCGTGCTTTTCGTGATCATGAACGTGTTCTTACGTTCGATTGATGCGGTGGATGAGACCTCGGTGATGTCATCCATGGTTTCCCTTGGATGCAATTGTCTTTGCTCGCCCATGAATATGTTCCCCGATCAGATTCCGAGGTAGTCTTTGCCCTGACTGCCCACGGCGTTGACGATCCAGTCAAGAGCTGTCAGCAATGCCGGGATGGTTATGGTCGGGCCAGCGAAGATGAAGATGACGGCGAGAACGACGATGACTCGTGTGACGCTTGGACAGAACATGGAGACCAGCTGGTTGCTTCGCCCCATCGCCTTGCTGATTCCTCCCAGGATAAGCCCCAAGGCCAAGATCACTGCGGCAGCGGCGCCCACCTTGGTGATGAGCTGTCCGGCGGTCGAGTTGAGGATGCCGTCGAACATGGCGTGATAGCTTCCGACAAGATTGCTGGAAGCGGCGATTTCTATGGTGTTGCCCATTATTGGATTCCCTTCGAATTTGGTTTGAAGGAACCCTCCTGCGTTTCCCGAGTGTATCAACGGAATCGGTTGATAACGATAGGTTTTCGGTTTTTAACAAAGTTTCTTGCATTCTCAGACAACACGGAGGACGCAGATTAAGAAAAACCCATCCGGCGTCAATGGAAGCCGGATGGGTTGGCATGTTTTTTTGCGGTCCTACTTGTCGCCGGGGCGATAACCGTCGTCGAAGTCTTTCACGCTCACGATGAACGCCGGCTGGATCTGTTCCATGTTTCTGGTTCTTACAGCGGCATGGTATTTGGGGAGGTTCGTCACCGCTCCTCCAGTCCACCCATCCAATCCCTCATTGTCGGTCAGACGTGCCGCGGTCAGCGTGGCTATGCGCGGAATCGACGTGTTGTAGCTGATGAACGTCGTGTACCCCAGGAACGAATCCAACAACGTGTCGGACAACTGGGTCGGGTATTGGGTGGCAAACACGAGAATCAATCCGAACGAACGCCCCTGCTCCCTCAGATTCTTCAACACGTCGTCCGACCCGTTCGCCAGCAGGCTCAGCTCGTCGCAGACGAGCATCGTGTGTTTGCCAAGCGTTAACCAGTCCTTGCAGTGTGCGAACACCGTGTTCCAGAACCGGTACATGAGCCACGAGCCCAGAATCTTGTCCATGAGTTCGGGAAGCGAGTGGCCATTGTGCGGGGCGAGCACGATGTGATAGTCGCCCGGGTGATCCAATATCCACTTCCATGTGACGGTGCTGCGTCGCGGTGTGAACATGTGTTCGATGGCGAGGAACTGGTTGACCTTGTTCACCGAGGCGTTGGTACGCTGCAGTATTTCACGATCGCTTCGCGCCGCCTGCCCCTTCTGATCCGGTCGTCCGTACAGTTGTTCTGCGGCACGCGCGGCCAACGTCATGTCTATTCCGAGAGGATCGTCCTTCAACTCCAATGCGAGAGCCTGCATACCTGTCCAAGCGCTCTGGCTGATCCGGTTTGACCATCCGACCCACACAATGCGACCACGGCCCAGCCGATGGGTGACTGCTGTTGCCTGAGTTGACCGGCCCCGGGATACTGTTGCTCGAGTTGTCTGCATCTTCTTAGGATGTCCCCTGGCTTGTGTTGGTCGTATCGGCTTGCGGCCACGCCGATGGTCATGGATTGGGTGATGATGTTTTGGGAGTCGTTCTGAATGTCGCCGGCATTGAATGCGTATCTCATGGTTTTGGCGACGCTTTCCGCCGTCTCCTGGGCGTTCCTTCCCTCCTGCATTCCGAGCAAATCGAGACCGATGCTGGAAGGGTCGGTGAGGTATATGACACGTGGATGGGAGTCAATCCCCTGCGTTTGCCGATACCGGTCCAGCACTTCCACTCCGGTGTCGTCCTTCATCCAGAAGTGGATGAGTCGTGAATCCGTCCCCCACACGTCACGGCCGGTATCATTGCGATGGCTGATGGCCCATTGGCTGATGCCGTGGGTCAGAACGGTTTTTCCTGATCCGGCTTCACCGCTGATTGCGATTCCGCCATAGAGCTGTGTCGGATCCAAGTATCCGGGACGTCCGGAATCGTCCAATCCGATCAGGACGCCTCCATGGGACAATGGTTCGGGCACCGGGTGAAGGTCCTGTTTCACCGCCGTGGATTTCTGCACCGGCATGAACAGTGTGGTCGTGGTCATTGGGCTGAAGATCAAAGTGGTGCGTTGCGGGCATATCCCGTCGCATACACTCGTTTGTCTTTCATGCCGAGTTTTGTTTCGGTGTCACTGAGATTCGCCTTGCGTTTGCGGCGAAGCCACCAGTATCGGCGTGGGCGTTGGAGAATATCATCCCATAGAGTGTTCCTCCACCATCTGATTCCAGCTGCAACAGTGAAGGCAAGAGGAATGATCCACAACCATGACGGTATCGGCAACAGCATCAAAGAGCAGTACGCCAACAGTCCCAGACATGCGAATTTGTAGTGCGGCGGTACTCGGAAGTACATTCGAGTGCTGTTGTCGTCGTTCAGCATGGCTTTCGCGTTTGCGGAGAGTAGTCCACTCAAAACCCAAGGCACCAGCAGCATCGCCGCTACCGTTCCCGCCAGCCAGAAGAATGTGGCAAGACGAATCGGAGTGATGACGGACAATACCATCGTCAACAGGGTGACAGCCAAGGTCACGATGAGTCCGCCCAACTTTGGGTAGCTGGGATGACTGCTCATGTTGGAGAGCAGCGGGAACATGGCCTGTCCAGCCGTTGTGCGAGTTCTGCGTTCCGGCGGCTGTCGGCGCATGCTGCGGTGACTCGCGCGCAGAGCGTGTGTGCTGCGACAAATTCGTTGCCGTCCTCGACGGTGGAATGCTCGTCGGCAACCCAATCTCGAATTCGGGCCTGTTCGAAATATCCTTGCCTGCGGAGCGTTACGCTGACATAACTGTCTGCCGGCATCAATGCTTCGACGCTTTTCCGAATGCCGGCGGAATCGGTGCGCATCTTCTCCATCGTCGCCTTTGAATTCAAGCGGGCCCGCCATGGCACAAGAGAGTGAGCTGATCTGCCGATTCCTTCCGGCAGTTCGGGTTCGCCGTTCCCTGGCAGTGGCTGATGGAAAAGCCGGCGAGATCACCCGCCTTGCGTATGCCTTCGCCATCGCCATGCACATATTCACGGACCGGCTCGTTTCCCACTCTGACGAGCAGCAGCGTGCAGTCCTCCAGATTTCCTGGGACATCATCCGCGATGGATCTCAACTGGTCGCCATCGAGTTGGCTGATGCTGCGAGTCACCTCGTACCATGCTTTTTCTTTTTCGCTCATATCCGATGCCCTCCTGTCAATTCGATTGTTCTGCGGTTGCCGGTTCGGTGGAGTAGAGCATGGCCAAGGGGAATCCTTCCGGCAAGTCGAACTTGGTCAGCTTCTCTCTTTCCAACAGTTGATATAGCCATGTGGTCATGCGGACCGTCGCATCCTTGTCTGCCAACGCCCATCCCAAATCCGCATACCCGTCCTTGACGGTGCTCTGGTCGCCGATGGTTTCCCTCATCCGTCGTATGGTCTTCACCGCAATGTATTTGGAAACGTCGAACATGATCGCATCCAATTGCCAGAGTCGTATTTTTTTCAAAGCCGGATTGCGTTGCAGGTTGACCATGAGGAACGGGACCACCAGCGAACGGCGTCCTGTTTCGCAAAGCGTCCGTATCTTCTGCAATGCACGGTAGCGTTCGGTCTTGGCTTCCTCCAAACGCTGCTGGTTGGTTGCGAAATTTTCAGGAAGAGAGTTCAACGCTTTCACCTCCGATATACCCGTAGAATCCTCCCGGTATGCTTCCGGCTTCCGCCATCCACTGACATCCCAGCCCCATTGGTGTCTGATTGTTTCATCCATGACCGTCCATCCCCAGTCACGGATTGTCGTCACAGGTTTTGTTGATGGGGTGCATCGGCTCCAGTCCGGTGAGAACATGCTGCGTTCGACGTTCAGCATGTCCCGGTATGTTCCGATCCCGCCGGTCGGGTTGCCTTGCTCGTCGAACCAGTCGTCCCATAACGCGAATCCCATACGCGACGCCACGGATGGGTCGCCGACCAACATCTCGTCGGCATGGCTTGCCGTTTCGATGATGCTGCCAATGCCGGGTACTGCCATTGGCTGGTGTCGCGTATGAGCAGCCAGATACAGATGAGTCCACGTCGTTGCATCGGCGAGTAGGCGAGCAGCTTCGACCAATTGGAGATTTTCTGGCTCATGTTATTTGGGTGGACCTGCACTTCGATTCCCGCAAGCACGTTGTTCGATGCGAGTGCGGTGATGTCCGTCGAACAGCTGTGAGGCAGTCCGGCTTCGCTGACCGCCTGCGGGTCGATGAGCCGGAACGCTCCCCAACCGTCGCCGCCGACGAGTTTGATGTCCGGATTGACACCGAGATGCAGTCCGACGTGCGCCGCATACGTATTGTGGCGCACGTGGCGTCTCATTCCGATCAACTGCTTGTCCGAAAGCATTCTACGAAGCCAAGTTGCTGAATTAAACAGGCCGAGCGTGTTTCGGATGAGTTTCTTGTCGGAGCTCAACGACAACCAGGTTTGCGGGATTATCTGCCCGGAAAATCTTTCGTAAGGACTGAAGCCGATGTCGATGACTCCCAGCCGACACAACGCGCCGTACAGGTTCGGTTCGTCGCGATGGAATTCGGGAGCTCCTTTCACGGAGAGTCCCGCCCGAAGCTGGTCGACGGTGCATGTCCTCCATGAAAGCAATGCGCCGATGATGCTCGTAACCAATTCACTGTTTGCCTTGACCATGCTTTCCGCGAACAATCGGTTCGGGACGATCCACTGATGACGTTGCGCCAACACTCCGGGGTGTTCGTTGTTCGCCACGTCGCTTCCGCGAATCCAATCGGCGTCGCTACCCATCGGCCATAGAGCACGGTCATCGGGATTCGGTGTGAGTGAGAGATCAACCACGATGGAACCACCCTTTTTTCTTTTTCACTTCGAACTTGGCCGGTTCGAATCCCTTATCGGGCAGAACCCATTCAAGGGTCTGCTCTCTCGCCAAGTCCAGATTCGAGTCAGCCCAATTCGATTTACCGGATGCGATCAGATTGCCGGCCTCGACCGTCTGGTACTCGACTCCGAGAAAAATCCCGTATCTTGAATAATCAAGTGGCCGGTAGTCTGTCATTCCGACCGGGACCGTGTCTTTTATTCCGATACATTCTCGGGGCAAACCGTAACGGGGAAACGCGCTGAGCAGATTCAACGCATCTCCTTGCGTTTGCACGCCGGCCTTGACGATGACCAGGCAAAGGTCGCCGGCAAGAACGTAGGGGACGACCATTCCTCCGGCGGCTGTGGTGCTGTCCTGCAGATCGTCTGCGCTGATACGGTCGAGATCCAGGACGACGAAGTCCCAGAGCTTGCGTGCTTCCTCGATGTATGCGCGGTAGTGGTCCCACGACACCATCGCACCGGCCGGTGGAGCGAACGAAACATCGTAACCGATGTTGAACATTCGTCCCGAATTGGCGCCGTATTGTGCCGCCATGCCGGGACGCCAGTCGGCTATGGTGCGCGCCGGCATACGCTGCCCAGGGTCGAAGAAGGAACGTTGCGATGACTGTCTCATGTTGCCGTCGATAAGGAGGGGGCGTAGTCCTTTTTCTCTTGCCCGCTCGCATAATCTGCGTGAGGAAACCGTCTTTCCCACGCCTCCAGTGTTCGATGTGACAATGATCATGGGTGCCGTCTGGCGGGTCCTGTTCAGGATGATATCGCCTACCAGACGCTTGTCGATTGTCTGTATCCGCCAGAACTCGTGGACGAAATCCGTGATGCTTCGGTCCATGAAATATTCGGGGAGGGCCTGCGCTCCGATGGGTATCTGTCCGCGGTCGATCCAGTAGATTGTCCAGCCTGCATCGGCGACCGGCATCCAGTTTCCCGGGAGGTTCGTGAACACGATTCCCTGACGGCCTGGACGCACCGGGTGCCTTGTCAGGAAGTCTGCCTGGGCTGCGAAATCCTCTCCTGCGGGCACCCTCCAACGCTGTTCGGGGACCTTGGATCGCAGCACGTCGAGGATGCCTCCATGTCCGATTATCAGACTTGCCATCTTTTCTCCAAGTTCCTTTGAACTGTTTTTTGCTTGTTCCGGGGGTTTGCTCCGGAAAGAGACCATTTTTGACGAAAACAACACTGATTTAGTTTTA
>ENA-OQBT01000311-OQBT01000311.1-human-gut-metagenome-genome-assembly--contig:-NODE-311-length-32304-cov-6.722597_pt1 | contig 32304 bp, 42 predicted proteins | sample MGYA00242749_ERZ504557 | MGnify/ENA primary metagenome ERZ504557 (study PRJEB26092, sample SAMD00036243) | human gut metagenome | host: Homo sapiens | study: EMG produced TPA metagenomics assembly of... | reverse complement strand
ATCGATATCCGTAAGACCTGAGATAAAGATCAGACTGTCCTGATCGTACCACCGGATCTCATCATGGGTATTATAGGTAGAATTACAGCCGGAGGATCATGCATCACTGTCATTCCTCCAAGCTCATACAATGCAGAGCAGACGCCGGACACGTCTGCCGTGTAGATCGGTATGATCCGATATGCCTGTCTCATATGCAGCTTTCGCACCCCCATCCCTTTCGAACGATCAGATCCTCCGGAGCTTTTTCCTCATTAAATGCCTCCAGCATCAGCTGTGCAGTACGTCTAATCCCGTCAAAGCCCCAAAGCCCGCCACCCTGTACCATATTGACAAAATTCCGACTTCCGGTAAACCAGGCTGCTTTTTGTCCGACGGCAAGGATTTTTCCGGAATGCTGCCGTGGCCGCACTCTCATCTCCGGGCGGACAGTCGAAATCAACATGAGTTCCGGGTAATTCTCCTTCAGCCAGAAAAATACTTCTTTTTCTTCCGAGCTGATACTGTCCAGAAAAACGGACTGTACCTGAAATCCATGCGTAAGGAGAAGCTTTGCAAGTCCCAGAGGTCTTGGATGAAAAAGATAATCCACAGCTACGGGAGTGTCACCGATGATCTGGTGTGCATGGAAAAGAGCTTCCTCGCATTTTCGGATCTCCGTTTCGATATCCAGGCCATTTTTACCGCCACTTTGCTGATCCAGCAGCTCCAGCAAATACTTTTCCTGCGTCTCTATCTCCTCATAGTCAAAGCTTCCGGGCAGGTATAAAAACGGCCTTCCAAGTCTCTCCGCCTGCTGCTGTACTCCGAATTTTCCTGCCGGATAACAGTTAAGGATCAGGCTTCCCTCTCCCAGGCTCTGATAATCCTCCCAGGTCTTACAGGCCGGTGCTTCCCGGAGACGGATTCCGTTCTTTTTCAGGATCCGGCAGATATCTGCACTCTCATCCAGCACAAAATCACTGCCCAGGACTGTGACACATTCCGGATCTGCTTTCCTCTCCGGTACTGCATCATACATGGCACGGCGCAGCTTCTGATCCGGAGTCGGACCTGTTTTCTGCATGACAGGATCCATAAAGCATCGCATAAAAAAGATCTCCGGAAATCTTTCTTCCAGTTCGCCGTAGATGCGGTCCAGATCACTTCCCAGAAAATGATGAAGACACACGGTAAAAAGCAGGACTGCCTTTGGCTTCTCATCCAGCCGGTTCAGAATATCCGTCACTCCTTCAATGGTCACATCCTCCAGATTTCCGCCCAGAAGATCCTTTTCCTCCACGATCACAAAGGAAAAACGGTCTGCCGCATTCATCTCTGCGGCAGTCAGCACAACGCCACGCATGCAGTTATCCGCACAGACGTAGATCTGCCTTGCTTCCGGAACCAGCATTCCCGTATGTACGATATTCCAGTTTCCATGGACTGGTGAATTAAATTCCAGCCCCGGCTGAAAGGGAACCGGAAAAGAGGCTTCCTTTATAAATATTTCTGTTTTTCCCGAAAGCTCTCTGTTACCAACTCTTTTTAACATGAGCTTCCTCCTGCATGCATTCAGGATCTGCTCGGCCAGTGTCCGGTACTCCTCTGCCATCTCACAATCCGGATAGGCTTCCAGAAGAGTTTTTCCTCGATTCTCTGCTTCCAGGACCAGCTCACTTCTGGAAAGCGTTCCCACTACCCGCGTATGAAAATCCTCTGCCAGCTCCCGGACTTTTTCTTCCTCTCCCGGCACGTTCCGCCGGTTCAGGATCACGCCGCCAAGAGATGCATATCCTCTGTTTCTGAAATTATCCACTGCCATGGCAATATTTGCCCCTGCATGGATGGCCATGTTTTCTCCTGAGGTGATGATAAATACCTTATCTGCATACCCCTTTCGCATGGGCATGGAAAATCCACCGCAGACAACATCTCCCAGTACGTCATAAAAAACAATGTCCGGTTTATAGGTCTCATAGGCTCCGTTTTCCTTAAGCTTCTCGAGAGCAGTAATGATACCTCTTCCCGCACATCCAAGCCCCGGTGCAGGACCGCCGGCTTCCACACAGACTACACCCCCATATCCGATCTGCACCATATCCGTAAGCTTCAGCTCCTGGCGTTTTTCGTTATACAACTCCAGCACAGTGGGAACTTTTTTTCCATGCCTGAGAAGGATCGTGGAATCTGCCTTGGGATCACAGCCGATCTGCATCACTTTCATTCCCTTTTCCGCAAGGGCAGCTGCCACATTGGAAACCGTAGTAGATTTTCCGATGCCGCCCTTTCCGTATACCGCAACTTTTATCATTTTCTGTCCTCCGCTTTTGTGATCACATTGGAATATGCCGTTTTGGCGGAAACTCCACTGAGGTGGCCGATCTTTCCGGATAAGGAGCTGATCACATCCTGTGGTGCGTCAATGGCAATACTGATGATATTGATGCCTTTTTCCCGGTAAGGGATCCCCATTCTCCCGATAATATATTTTCCCGCTTCATGAAGAAAACGGTTGATATCATCGATCACGTCATTGTTTTCCACAATGATCGAGATCAATGCCACTCTTGTCTCCATAAGATCTGACTCTCCTTTCCGGTATTATCAGCAGATCCTCGGCAGAAGCTCTCCTCCCGGCTGCGGAAGAAGTGCCTGCGTTCCGATCTCCGTAGTCATGACAACCTTTCCCGGCTGGTCTTCCGTAACTTCACCGATAATGGCTGCGTCCCTGGAATAAGGACATTTACGCAATGCTTCCACGATCCTTCCTGCCTCTTCCTTTGGCGCCATGATCACCATGCGTCCCTCACATGCCAGATAAAGCGGCTCCAGGCCAAGCATGCCGCAGACACCCTTTACCTCCGGAGCTACCGGAACTGCTGCTGCATCCAGGCGGATCCCTACGTTACTCTGTCCTGCGATCTCGTAAAGAACCGTTCCGACACCACCTCTTGTGGCATCACGGATCACATGAATGTTATGGGTGGCATCCAGTACCTCTTTTACAGCTCCCCACAGCGGTGCGCAGTCACTTGTCACATCTGCGTCAATGCCGAAATCCTCTCTTGCCAGAAGAATGGTGCATCCATGTCTTCCCACATCACCGGTTACAATAATGGCATCTCCCGGTTTTGCCAGCTCACCGCCTACCTGAACGCCCTCCTGGATCTCACCCATTCCGGTTGTTGTGATAAACACACCGTCAACCTGACCTTTTCCTGCCACCTTAGTATCTCCGGAAACGATACGCACTCCGGCTTCTTTTGCTGTTTTTTCCATGGCGGCGGCGATTTCCTCCAGCTTCTCCATTGGAAAGCCCTCCTCGATGACAAAAGCGCAGGTAAGATACATCGGTTTTGCTCCCATACAGGCAAGGTCATTAACTGTTCCGCAGATGGAAAGCTTGCCGATATTTCCCCCCGGAAAAAATGCCGGAGAAACAATAAATCCATCGGTGGATACTGCCATTTTTCCTGCAGGCGGAACCAGCACTGCCGCATCATCGGCTGTGAGATCCGGGTTTGCAAAATGTGCTTTGAATACTTCATCGATCAGTTCTGAGGTCTGACGGCCTCCGGCACCGTGTGCCATGGTCACTGTTTTATTTTCCATAATATTATCTTCTTTCTATGCTGGGTCAAAGGATTTTCATATCGGTTTCATCCTGTCAGATTTTCCGGATACGATCCTTCGTTTGTACTATATGTAATGTATCATATTTCGCAGTCCATTAAAGCGGATATCAGTTTCCGTACATAAAATATGCGGAACATGCTCCTTCATTGGATACCATACAGGCACCTACCGGATGCTGCGGGGTACAGACCTTTCCGAATACCTTACAATCTGATGGTTTGCATTTTCCCTGAAGCACATCCCCGCAACGACAGGCTGGATTTGGCCTGCCCTGGATCGGCGGCACTGCATATTTTTTTCTGGCATCAAAGGCTTCCCACTCCTTCCGGAGCACCAGCCGGACCCCGGGATCACACCCAGGCCGCGCCATTCGGAATCGCAGGGTTCCATCAGTTCACCGATCAGTTTCTGCGCCTCCGGGCTTCCCTCACTTTTTACCACACGGGGATAGCAGTTTACAAAGAACGGTTTTCCTTCCTGAAAACGTACCAGTGCAACAGCCAGTGCCGTAAGCAGCTCCTTCGCTGTAAAGCCTGCCACCACACCACTGATGCCTTCCTCTGCCAGATGCTCGCAGAGCGCAGTTCCTGTGATTGCATTGACATGTCCGGGATAAAGGAACACATCCGCACTGCCCTTTAATGCCTGATAAGCCTGGGGCATGGTCTTGTTTGCCACAAGGAGCGAATAGTTGGAAAGTCTGTCCTCTCCGGCCTTTTTCACGGAAAGACAGCCAGCAGGCGTGGTGGTCTCAAAGCCAACGGAAAGAAATACCACCTGCTCTTTTGGATGCTCTTTCGCATATTTTTCTGCATCTGCCGGTGAATAGACGATCCGTATCCTGGCGCCTTCTGCCTGGCATCTGCAAGGCTTTTCTTTGTTCCCGGTACGCGGACAAGATCACCGAACGTGCAGATCGTCACCTGTTTTTCCAGAGCAAGATAAACGGCCTCGTCAATAAACCCTACCGGTGTTACACAGACCGGACATCCCGGTCCTGAGATCAGCTCCACCTGCGGCGGCAGAAGCTTGCGGATTCCCAGACGGAAGATCTCGTGGGTGTGTGTTCCGCAGACCTCCATGATCCGCACCGGCGGCCCCTGATATCCTTCTATGATCTCTCTTGCTGTTCTTTTCCTCTCTTCCATCACAGCAGTTCCTCCATCAGCTGGTCTGTCTCTTCCTCATCATCATCGGTGATCTTTGCAATGGCAACACCAGCATGCACCATCACATAATCCCCCGGCTCCAGGTCTCCCAGAAGCTGGGCGGAAACCTCTCTCTTTGCGCCGCCTGCGTCCACCACTGCTGTTCCGTCACTGATCTTTACTACTTTTGCTGATAATCCTACACACATATCTGTGCCTCCCATCCTGCATTTCTGCTGTATGCTCCATGCATTATCATAAAACATTTATGATCCGTATCTGCATGATATTGTCTATATTTATCTGTGCCGCTGCACATAAGCCATCCCATACACCGCCTGTCCCAGTGCGATCCCTCCGTCATTCGGCGGGATCAGGCTGTGCTTCAGAACTTTAAACCCCATTTCCGTAAGGCCGTCATCTACCAGCTCCAGAAGCAGCCGGTTCTGAAAGACACCGCCACTTAATGCCACTTTCCGGATTCCGGTCTGCCGCTCTGCTTCCTCACAGGCTGCAAGGATCTCATCTGCCAGTGCCCGGTGAAATCCATAAGCCAGCTTCCCGGGATCCTCTCCTGCAAGCCTTGCCCGGACCAGATATGCAACGATCTCACCTGTATTTAAAATAAATTTTCGTTCATCTTCAGACGCTTCTGAGATGCCTGTGCTTTCCGGAATGTCTTCCTTTTCTGACATCCGTATCTTCAGATTTTCTTCCGGATTTTTCTTCTGCATCTCCCGCTGCTTTCTCCAGCTCCCCTCGCAAATTCCAGCGCTGTGGACGCTTCTCCCTCAAAGGTGGATGCTCTCCGGATCCCCAGGATTGCACTGACTCCGTCAAAAAGTCTTCCCGCACTGGTGGAAGTCACAGCATTGATCTTCCGCTGTGCCATAGTCACCAGCACCTTTGCTTCCTGGTCTGTGCAAAGTCCCAGTTTACGGACAGTGTTCAGGGTTCTTTCCAGATTTTCCGTATTCTGCCAGATCAGGGAAACGGCGATCCGCCAGCCTTCTTTTGCAGAAATATCTCCGCCAACCTGGACAAAGGGTTCTATACTTCCAAACCTTGTAAATCCCTGACAGTCTGCGGCCAGTATCTCTCCGCCCCAGATAGTTCCATCGGTTCCATAGCCTGTTCCGTCAAAGGAAACCCCTATCACCTTTTCTTTGCAGTCATTTTCTGCCATGCAGGATAAAATGTGTGCATAATGATGCTGCACCCGCAGAACAGGAAGCCCAAGCTCCTCTGCCACTACTGTGGAATTATATTTAGGGTGAAGATCACAGACTACTATCTCCGGCTGCACCTCCAGAAGTGTTTCCAGCCGCCCGATCGTCTCCTTCAGGGCTTTTACCGTTCGAAGATCCTCAAGATCTCCCACATAAGGGGAGGGATAAAAACGGTTATCCACACCAATGCAGAAGGTGTTCTTAAGTTCTCCACCTGCTGCGATCACCTGGCCCTTCCAGGGTGTGGAGACCATAAACGGCAGAGGCGCATACCCGCGGGAACGGCGGATCATATAGGGTTCACCCTTATAGAAATCCATCACCGAATCGTCGGCCCGGATACGTATCTTCCTGTTGTGGGAAAGAATACAGTCACAGAGATGGGAAAGCTCCTCTGCCGCCTCCTCATCATCTCTGCAGATAGGCGCTCCGGAAGTGTTTCCACTGGTCATTACCAGAAGCCCGGGCATCCGGATCCCATCATCATAATGAAAAAGAAGCAGCTGAACCGGTGCATAGGGAAGCATGACACCCACCTTGGGATTCCCGGGTGCAATGCTCTCACAAAGCCCTGTTTCTCCCGGCAGCTTATCCAATAGCAGGATCGGCTTCTGATGCCCGGTAAGGATCTTCTCCTGCTCCTCACTGACCTGACAGATTTCCTTCACAGCTTCCATATCCTGTGCCATCACTGCAAAAGGCTTCACCGGACGCCGTTTCCGCTGCCGCAGACGCTGTACAGCCGCCTCACTGGTAGCATCACAGCAAAGGTGAAAACCACCGATCCCCTTGATAGCCACGATTCCGCCGGAAGCAATGATCTTCCTCGTATAAGTGATGGCCTCCCGTCCCCTTTCCTCTCTTCCCGCCAGGTATACCTCCGGGCCGCAGTCATTGCAGCACACCGGCTGGGCATCATAGCGTCTGGTGTCCGGGTTATGGTACTCATCCGCACAGGAGGGACACATGGGAAATTCCTTCATACTGGTCCGTTCACGGTCATAAGGAAGTGAATCCAGGATCGTCAGTCTCGGACCGCAGCAGGTACAGTTGATAAAGGGATGAAGATACCGCCTGTTTTCCGGATCAAACATCTCGGCCTTACATTCATCGCAGATCGCGATATCCGGGGAGACAAAGATCTCCCCCTTTGTCTTCTCACTTTCGATGATATCAAACTGTGTAAATTTCTCCGGCTCCTCCACCGGTTCTTCAAGAAGCTTCAGGATAGCGGAACGCTTCGGTGGCTTATTCCCGATATCTGCGATAAAGGCATCCACATCCTGCTGCTTACCCTGAGCAAAAATCTCCACATAAGGTCCTTTATTGGACACACTGCCACGGATTCCTCTTGCCATAGCATGACGGCTCACCGTAGGGCGAAATCCCACTCCCTGTACGATCCCGTAAACACGAATCATTTTCGTAATTTCCTGCTCCATATGTTTCTCCATTCCCTGCAGCTGTTTCCACTGATCCGGTTGCAGCATGCATGTAACTTTATGTCCTGCTCTTATGGCCTACCTGCATTTTCCGGATACCGCAAAATGCACTGTATCTACAAACACTCCTGAAAAAGCCTTTGTCATCCGCTTCATACATGGATCTGCAAAGATCACGTAATATCCGCCCTTCTCTGCCAGCTCCATGTAATCTTCCTCATCCCTTAATGACACATCGCCCTCCTCCAGGAGATCTTTTCCATGGAAACCAGCTTGCCACGGTGATCTCTCCGTCCGCACCACGTTTCCGGAGCTCCTCTCTTATAGTACCGGCCATCACCTGCTGCTGCACGATGAGAATCTTTTTTCCTGCATAGTCCATATCAGGAACCAGCTCTTCCGCCAGAGGATATCCCACCTCATAAGGTGTTCCGAAGGTTTTCTCCAGATATCTGGCACATTCCAGTGCCGCAGGAGAAACTACGATATTTTTTTCCGCAGAGGAGGCTTTTTTTTACTTCAGCAAGCCCGTCTCCCATTCCATAGCAGACGGCTCTCTGTCCTCTGGTACGGAACTTTTCACGGATCTTATCTGCTGCTTTCAGGTCACTGACATCCTGAGGTGTCATTCCGAGAACTCCTGTCTTACCAGCCTCCACAGGCAGCTTTTCCCGGGCAAAGGCTTTAAAAAGCTCCAGATAAGCCTTTCGCTCTCCCGCATCATAAAGCTCCATTCCGTTGGTATTTACCGCAAGCACCGGAAGATCTGTTTTCTTCTCGCACATCCGCCGCAGTGCCTGATGATCCGTTCCGATCACAGCCGGTACCGGTGTTCCGACAATGGCTGCAAAGCCTGCCTCCACCTTTTCTGCCGCATCCACAAGCTTGGCAACCAGGCGGTCATCCCGTCCCAGGATGGCATCCATATCCCGAAGTCCTGCACTGAATACCGCGCTTTTCTGTTCAAACCATCTTGGTTCATCAAAGCCGCAGACATTTCCCGCACATCCTCCTGCATCACAGATCACGATGATCCCGCCAAGCTCATACAGCACTGACACGGCTCCGGACTGATCTGGTGCAAAGGGTGTCAGATATTTCCGAAGTCCTCTCATACCTTTTCTCCCTTCTGCAAAACTTTCTCTGTCAGTGTCTCAAACAGCCTGCGTACTCCTGCATAGCCATAGGGCTGCCGGTCCTGATTCCACACTGCATTTGGCTGATCCCGGTGATAATATCCTGCATCCTTTCCTATAGTGAGGTTCACTCCGCTCCCGGACGGATCGTAATACAGCATGGTGGGTTCCATATTGGAAAAAACCTTTGTATCCGGACTCAATTCCGCAAGATGCCGTATATATACAAAATTCTCGGCTGTGATAGTTCCGTAGATCTCCGGCACCCGGAAACCATACCGCACCAGGCCAGGGCCAGCTCAAAGGGATCTCCGTTCATGCACTCCCCTACAGCAAAAGACGCATCCGGACAGACTTCCCGGAATCTTTCCACTGCCTCTTCTGCTGCTTTTTTATACACTCTCTGATCAAAAGAGACTCCAAGAACCTGTCCCAAGGCACGATACTGATTTTCGATCTTATCTGTCTGGTAGAGCCTCCGAAGCTCAATAAAAGGAATCTTCAGCCGGTCATGAAAATCCTCCGCTGCAAACCTTGCTTCCGGATGAAGCACCAGATTAAAATTGGCCTGTGACATAGTCTGATATTCTTCATAATCCTTACATCTTGAGATCTCATGGATGGTCTTTACGCCTGCCTGCTGCAGCAGCTCATAAATCTCGCAGTCATCAACCAGCGGCGAAAAAAATCCCAGAAGATTGACCACATTTCCCTTTTTCTTCTGTGGCTCAAGGAGGGAGTATAAGGACTGGCGCACATGGACCATAGGCGGCTTTCTGCCCTCACGTGTCAGTGCGTACATGTAACAGGGGCGTACCGGAATATCCACCTTTTCCTCTGCCTTCCGGCAGACACGTTCCATATCCGTTCCCAGAAGTGCATCCACACAGGTAATACAGATCATCACCACAGACGGCTTCTTCTCACAACAGTCGCAGATCTCTTTCACCGCTTTCGGGATCTTTTTCAGGTGACGGCCTGTAACAATATCCGTCTCGTCCATCATCAGATAAAAAAATCGATCATTGTACTCCGGCATGGAGCTGATAAGAGAAGTATTTCTTCCGCAGCATCCCGGTGCCACGATCAGCATAATGGAATCCGGCACTGCAAGCCCGGCCCGCTTTACGCCAAAGCCCTCCGCTCCCGGAGAGTTAAATGCCAGAGTTGCAGGAGAGCTGTAGATCAGATGCTTCCCGGAGATCATCTGCGGAGGGATCGCTTCCAGCCCACCCCGGGCCAGCTCTTCTGCAGTTGCAAAATATGCTTCCTTTTTCATATATCCTCCTTCTCCGTTTCTTCACTTTCCAGTAGCTTCCTCGCCAGTGCAAAAAATTTCTCACTGATCTCAGAATTCTCGTCTCCCTCGATCACTGTTTTGCCCTGATCCTCCCATCGGATGATCTCGTCACTTCTCGGGATCTCACCCACGATCGGGATATTGTTTTTTTCTGCAAAAGCATTTACTTTTTCCGTTTCATTCTCCACATTCCTGTGATTCAGCACGATCCCAAAGATCCTCGCATAGCTTCGATCCTCAAAATTCCGCACAGCGCTGGAAATATTATTGGCTGCATAGAGCGCCATTTTCTCTCCGGATGTAACAATGAGTACTTTTTCCGCATAGCCCTCTCGGATCGGTGCCGCAAAACCGCCGCATACCACATCCCCAAGAACATCGTAAAGCACTACATCCGGCTTCCAGGTCTCAAAAAGCTTCAGATCCTCCAGAAGCTGAAAGGTTGCGATGATACCTCTGCCTGCACAGCCAAGTCCCGGCGTGGGGCCGCCGTCTCAATGCAGAGGACTCCACCAAAGCCCTCCTTTGAAATATCCTCCAGCTTTTCCGGCTCCTCATCCTCTTCCCGCATATAATTCATTACCGGCCGTAGAGGTTCTCCCCCAAGAAGATTGATGGTGGAATCCGCCTTGGGATCACAACCGATCTGGATCACTCTCTTCCCCATGGCTGCAAAAGCCGCCGCCAGGTTGGACGTCACTGTAGACTTTCCGATACCGCCCTTTCCGTATACTGCTACCTTCAGCATAAAATCCTCCCTAATTCATTCTGTCCGCTCCCGCAGGTATTTTTCATAAAAAAAGCTCTTTCACGCACAAGGTGAAAGAGTCCCGTATTCCGCTCACAAAACATAGTCAGGCGGATATTCGCGATCCGCATTTGCTGCTTGTTCATAACCGAATAACTGGCTTCGCAGTTGATTCGGTTAAGCTGTGCCGGATGAACAACGATTCCTGCTCGGATATTCCTTGCCGTCAAAGTCTGTTTCCTGCTGTATTTTGTTTTAATGCCTCATCCGGATAGAAAGAAAATCTTTCATTCCGTCTGAATTTTTCTGTTTTTATTATACAATGGTGTACATTAGTGAGTCAATTGCAACTCTGACTTTTTATACAAAAAAAAGACCCCCAGGCGAAATATTTTTAAGCATTTCGCCGAGAAGTCTCTTCTCTGATCTGCCGGCTCAGAAGCCGCGGCAAAGTTATTCTTATGATAAAGCTTTACTGGATAGAAACTACGTGATATCCTCTGTCTTCCACTACCTTCTTAAGCTCTTCGTTGGAGATCTCTCTGTCATAGGAAACCACTGCCTCACCTTTTTTCAGGCTTACTTTTGCTGCCGCACCGTCAATGCGGTTGATCGCTCTTGTGACGCTGGCCACACAGTTCTCACAGTGCATGCCTGTGATCTTCATGGTTTTCTCACCCAGCTTGGTTCCATCCAGCTTCTTCTTCGGAATCTCCGGCTTGCTGCCGCCTCCGCAGCAGGCGCCTTCGCCCTTCAGATGTTTATATGCGCCTTTTCCGGCAAACAGCATAATGATGATAACAACGATGACAACAATTGCATTTGCCATGATTTCTTTCCCTCCTGGTTACTTATGCATTCCACTGCAGCCGGAGCAGCCGGAACAATGACCGGAGCAGCTGCCGCCACAGCCTCCTGTACGTGTGTTACCGGCACAGCCGACACAGCTGAGCCCCTGTTTCTTTCTTGAATAGAGATAACTGATCACAAATACGCCATATGCGATCACCAGTGCCAGTACAATAATATCCGCTATCATACTCATATCTGTCACCCTTTCTTTCGCTGTACAGCCTATGAACTGCTGCCAGCCTCTGATGAATACTTTTGTAAAAAAACTTCCATATTTCTTCAGGCTTATTATAGCACAGAAGACCAGGTATTTACATCCCCGGTCTCCTGCATTTCTTATCATTTCAGCTGTTCTTACAGCATCATTTCAAAGCTATCATATGTACCGGATCGTTACTGTATGACCGGTTTTCAATTACTCTGCTGCCTGTACAGATCTCTTTGTAACATCGTCTGGTTCTTGTACGGATCTGGTCTGAACAGAAGGAAGAGCAGGATCGCTGCAAGAATCAGCGCTACGATCGTTCCAATTCCGAAGGAACCGGCACCTGTGACAACAAGACCGATCTGGTATACACAAAGTGTTACAACATAAGCAAAAATGTTCTGGAAGAGAATTGCAAACAGAACCATTTTCTGGACTGCATCTCATGTGCCATTGTAGAAATAGCTGCAAGGCACGGAGAATCAAGCAGGTTGAACAGCAGGAAAGAAAATGCTGCTACTGCTGTCGGGAACCATGCTTTGATTGCTGCACCAACGATCATGGTATCCTCTGCATCATCACCAGCTACGTTTGCAAGAACACCCATTGTACTTACGATGGACTCTTTTGCGGAGAATCCGGAGATGGAGGCTGCAACCGGCTGCCATTTGCCAAATCCAAGAGGAGCAAAGATCGGAGCAAGGATACCGCCAAGGATAGCCATGATACTGTCGTTGCTGTCCTCAACAAATCCGATTCCGCTTCCTGTATTTCCGATACTGGAAAGGATCCACATGATAACGGTTGCAAGGAAAAGAATGGTACCGGCTTTGATGATGAAGCCTTTCAGTCTCTCCCAAACATGAAGCAGAACTGTCTTTACAGACGGAATGTGATACTGTGGAAGCTCCATTACGAACGGAGCAGGTTTACCGGAGAAAGGTTTTGTTTTCTTCAGGATGATCGCAGATACAAGAACTGCTACAACACCGATAAAGTACATCAGTGGTGTGATGAAACCAGCAGCTACGTAGTCACCGGTTACATAAGCTGTCATGATACCACCCATAAGAGCGATAACAGGAAGCTTGGCACCACATGGAATAAATGTTGCTGTCATGATCGTCAGACGACGGTCATTATCTGCCTCGATCGTTTTGGAAGCCATGATTCCAGGGATTCCACAGCCGGAGGAGATAAGAAGCGGGATAAAGCTCTTTCCGGAAAGTCCGAAATGACGGAATACACGGTCCATGACGAATGCGATACGAACCATGTAACCGCAATCCTCAAGGATGGAAAGGAACAGGAACAGGATTGCCATCTGCGGAACGAATCCAAGCACTGCACCAAGACCACCGATGATACCATCTGATACAAGGCTTACCAGCCAGTCCGCAACGCCGGCATTGCCGAGTCCATCCGATACAACACCCTGGATGTTCCCACAAAGCTGTCGTTTGTCCAGTCTGTTACCATGGTACCAACTGTTGTTACCGATACATAATAAACGATGAACATGGTAAGGATAAAGATCGGAAGACCGAGAACACGGTTTGTTACGATACGGTCGATCTTATCGGAAACTGTCATCTTATTTCCGCTTCTCTTAACGTTTGCAGAAACAACCTTCTGGATGTACTGATATCTTCCATCCGTTACGATACTCTCTGTATCATCATCCTCTGCCTTCTCAAGGCAGAAGCAATCTCCTCGATCCTGGACTGTGCAGAAGCCGGAAGGTTCAGACCTTCTTTTACCTTGCTGTCTCTCTCAAGAAGCTTTACTGCATACCATCTCTTGTTCTCCTCAGCGATGTTTGCAGGAACAAATCCCTCGATCTCATTTACAGCTTTTTCTACTGCTTTCGGAAATTCCATCTGCTTAGATGGTACTCTGTGCTGGTTCGCACATTTGATTGCCTCATCAACAACCTCTTTAAGGCCTGTTCCTTTAAGAGCAGAGGTCTCAACGATCGGGCATCCAAGCGCGGAGCTTAAGCCTTTTACATTGATATGGATGTTGTTCTTTTTCAGAAGATCCACCATATTAAGAGCGATAACAACCGGGATACCGATTTCAAGAAGCTGAGTTGCAAGATACAGGTTTCTCTCGATGTTTGTTGCATCCACAAGATCGATGATCACATCCGGTTTCTCTTTCAGAAGGTAATCACGGCTGACAACCTCCTCAAGTGTATACGGGGAAAGTGAATAGATACCCGGAAGGTCTGTTACCGTTACATCCTTCTGGTTTTTCAGCTTGCCCTCTTTTTTCTCTACAGTAACACCTGGCCAGTTACCAACGTACTGGTTTGCGCCTGTAAGAGCATTGAACATTGTAGTCTTACCACAGTTCGGGTTTCCGGCAAGAGCTATTGTTACAGACATTTTGCATCCTCCTTTTTTCAGGTCAGAGCCTGACGCTCTGTCATTTTTCGAAGCTTATTTACTTTACTTCCACACATGCTGCGTCATGCTTACGCAGGGAAAGCTCATAACCTCTGATGGTGATCTCAACCGGATCTCCAAGAGGAGCTACCTTTCGGATATAAACCTCGCTGCCTTTTGTGATTCCCATATCCATGATACGACGCTTGTAAGCCGGGTCGCCGGTGATCTTGGAAACAACTACTGTAGAACCTACTGCTGCATCACGTAAAGTCATTTCTCTTTTCCTCCCTGTTCATATTCCAATTCCTAATCTATCCTCAACTGCGCCTTCCGCAGTTTGGGGCAAATTCACTACCGGTCACTGCCTCGCAGTCCGGTCACACCATAATGTGTCTGGCCATTTCCTTATTGACTGCTACTCTGGAATCCTTGACATTTACGATCAGATTGCCGTCAAACTGAGAAATAACTGTCACTTCCGCATTCTCAACAAAACCAAGGCCTGCAAGAAATCTTCTTGTATCCTCCGCTCCGGAAATACGCTTGATCGTGCCAGTATCACCTGACTGTAAAAATAAAATCGGCTGCATGGAATCCCTCCGTTTCTTTCTATTAATTAACTCAGTCTAATTATTCAGCCCTAACTCATAGGTTAGTTTATACTAAGTTTTTTCGAATGTCAATCCCCTAAATGAAAAAAGTTAATCAAGATTAAGTTTTTATAAACAAAATATAAAAAAAGTTCCTGCATTCTGAGGTATTTCTGTCTGGCAGAAGGTTACCTCAGAATGCAGGAACTCTGTTCTGATTCTTTTTCTGTTTGCAGCCTGTTAAGCTAAAAACCCCTTCCGGAACTTTTTCTTTCTTCCGTGCTGCTCATATTTTTATCTCTTAGTGGATCTGATCATTCAAAAGCTTCAGGATCAGATTCTCCGTTTCATTGATTCCGTAGCTTGCACTGTTGATACAAAGATCGTAGTTATCCGGCTTGCCCCACTGAGCTCCGCCGTAAAAATTGTAATACCGTCTGTGCTGGCTGTCCATCTTCTTCAGGAAACGGACTGCCTGCTTCATATTCATCTTCCTTACATCCATAACATGCTGCACACGGATAGCAAAAGGAGCTGTGATAAACAGACTGATATGCGGAATGTGATTGTTCTTGAGGATCGCATCCGCACACCTTCCCATAATGATGCAGTCCTCTTTTGAGGCCAGATCGCAGATCAGGTCACTCATGTTAAAGAATACCGCATCCTGTTTCGGAAGACCATGGTAACGGTTGAATTCCCGGAACCAGCCCTTGGGATCAAATTTATGCTTCTTCTCATATTTATTGAAATCCGCAAAATATTCCGCATCGTTGACCGCGCCCTTTTCCGCCTCAAGACGCCTTAATACCTGATCAAAGATCTCCACATCATAATAGTTGATCCGAAGCTTGTCTGCCAGTCCGAAACCGATATCATTACCGGCACTTCCCTGTGTACGGCTGATGCAGATGACCAGATGGTCATTCTCAGAGATTTTTTCCCTCCGCTTGATCATATGATTCAGTGCCACACGTTCCTTATCCATGATATCCGTAGCAACAAAAGTCTCTGGCAGCGTCAGGATCTCCTGAAAGATCTCATCATATTTCTTCATGAGACGGCTTTTTTCTTCTTTATCCTTGATGGTCCTGGCCATGTTGCTGATCAGTGCCATCTCGCTTCGAAGAAGATGTCCGTCCGGTTTGGTATACATCAGAGCACTTAAGTTCCGGATAGTGCCTTCTCTGTCACCGGTGAAGGTACGTCCAAGGGAAGATCCTACGCTTTCATAAACCTCGCCATCCAGTTCATAAAGCCTGGTGGCAAGTTCTCTGCATTTCTCTCGAATGTTATTATCCTGCATATTGATCCTCCTCCCTTATAAAAAGAATACCAGCATATCGATGATGAACACCGGTACCAGGAAACAAATGGACCATGCCATATATCCGAAGAAGGACGGCATGTTGATACCATTTTCGTCAGAAAGTGTCTTGACCATAAAGTTCGGAGCATTGCCGATATATGTATTGGCGCCCATAAATACAGCACCGCAGGAAATCGCAGAAAGCAGCTTTACAGGAACCGTTCCCAGCGTTGTTGCGATTCCGTTTGTAAATCCAAGAGTTCCTGCTGTTGTCAGAAATACCAGATAGGTCGGCGTATTATCCAGGAAGCTGGACAAAGCTCCGGTCGCCCAGAACATCTGGTATGGCTCGGTGATACCGAGATTCGGTCCTACTGCTTTCAGAAGCATCAGGGCCGGCTGCATGGTAATAAAAATACCGATGAAAAGTACTGCAACCTCCTTGATCGCACCCCAGGTAAAATGGTTCCGCACACGGATCCTTTTATCCGTTGTTTTAAAGGACAGAAATGCAGCTGCCAGGATCAGGACGATCTCAATGATCGACGGGAAGCTTAAAGTAACCTCACCGAAAATATGAATCCCCTTTACATTTCCGGCTGCATCCTGGAATACAGGCATACCTGGAAGCATTCCGCTTAAGATAACACCCACAACGATCATCACAAGGAAGATGATATTATGAAGACCCTCGATCTTAAACTCGGTACCCGGTTTGCTGATATCCGGTTTACGTCCCTCTGCGATATCCTTCTTGTAAGAGCGCATATCCAGATGATAGAACACAAACAGAAGAATCACCATATTAAAGATCAGTACCGGAAAAAGATGCAGGCTCCAGAAGAACGGAACTCCTCGCATGAAGCCCATCAGAAGCGGCGGATCACCGATCGGTGTCAGGCAGCCACCCATGTTGGATACCATAAAGATGAAAAAGATCATGATATGACCCTTTCTCTTTCTCCAGGAATTCATTTTGATCACCGGACGGACCATCAGCATGCTGGCTCCGGTAGTTCCGATACAGCTGGAAAGCAGGGTCCCCAGTGCAAGAAGTCCTACATTTACTCTTGGCGAACCCGCAAAATCACCCTCAACTGTAATGTTACCGGATACACAGAACAGTCCGAATAACAGGATGATAAATGTAAGATAGTCATTGATCACGCACTCAAGTACTGTTTCCGCAGTTTTTCCGGCACCGTAAACAACTGCAAACGGAAGGATCATAAGAATGATCCAGAATGCAACCACAACGGGCTGATGTGACTCCCACCACTCACCCTTTACCAGCGGCATCACTGCAACACACAGAAGAAGGCCCGCAAAAGGGATACAAAGCCACAACGGCACATCAGATCCTGTCCCACCGTTTCCGGCTGCCCATACACCCACAGGACATGCCAGAAATACTGTCAGAAAAGTACACATGACGGTTAATAATTTTTTCAAAATTCTCACCCCTCACATAAATTTTTTTACCAGTGAAATTATAACATATGGCGTTCTAAAATCAACTGTGTAGATGTGCAATTTATACTCGAACCCGCTCTCTTTTTTGTGCATTTTGTCGGTGTATCATAGCAGTTTTTGTTTGTTTTCAAACACACGACCAGATTTTCGGATACTGTTTTCTATATCTGTTATATAATTTATATACATTTTCTCTCTGACAAAAAAGCAGCCGTATTCTCCATCGGCACACTACCCTTTCCGGAAAATACTGCTGCTTTTGTATCTGTTATTTTTTTATTATTCCATACACTCGTCAAGGATCTCTGCCATCTTGTCGATATCCTCTTTTGTGATCACAAGAGGAGGAACAAGGCGGAGAACATCACTTCCTGCTGAGATCACCAGAAGGCCATTTACAAGAGCTTTTTTCACCACGTCTCCTACCGGACGCCCCTTGATCACGATACCCTGCATGAAACCTTTGCCTCTTCTTGTTTCTGCACAGTCATGCTTTGCAACCAGTTCGTCCAGCTTCTCCTCAAAATACGGAGTAAGTCCCTGCACATGGGAAAGGATCTGATCTTTTTCAAAAATGTCAAATACCTTGCTGACTGCTGCACATACGAAGGGATTTCCACCGTAAGTGGTTCCGTGGTCGCCTGGCTTCAGGGAGGCTGCAGCTGCTTTTTTGTTCAGCACAAAAGCCCCTACCGGAACACCACAGCCAAGTGCTTTGGCACAGGTCATGATATCCGGCTGTACTCCATATGCCTGCCATGCAAAATAATGTCCGGTACGTCCCATACCGCACTGGATCTCGTCCAGGATCAGGATGATATCCTGCTCATCACAAAGCTTACGTAAGCCTTCCAGGAACTCTTTTGTAGCCGGATAAATACCGCCTTCTCCCTGTACGGTCTCGGTGATGATGGCACAGGTCTTATCTGTGATCTGAGCCTTTACACTCTCAAGATCATTGAAATCTGCAAATTTCACCCCACCCATCAGAGGCTCAAAGGGTTCTCTGTAATGTGCATTGCCTGTCACGGAAAGAGCGCCGATGCTGCGGCCGTGGAAGGAATGGTTCATGGCAATGATCTCATGGTCTGCATGGCCATCTCTTTCGTAGGCATATTTCTTGGCAGCCTTCAGAGCACCCTCGATGGCCTCTGTACCACTGTTTGTGAAGAAGGCCTTTTCCATATGGCTTGCCTGTACAAGTTTGGCACCTGCCTCAATGATCGGCTCATTGTAGTACAGGTTGGAAATATGCATCAGCTTGTCGATCTGGGATTTCAATGCTTCGTCATAGCCCGGATAATGATAGCCCAGGGCATTTACTGCGATACCTGCCGCAAAATCCAGATATTCCTTTCCTTCGGAATCATAGAGGTAACAGCCATCGCCTTTTTCAAAAACTACCGGAAAACGGTTATATGTATGAAGAATACTGGCTTCAGATTCTTCCATCTGTTCATTCATGCTCATTGTAATATTTCTCCCCATCATCTTTTAAAATTGCAGTACCAATACCTTTGTTTGTAAATATCTCAAGCAGTAAGCTGTGCGGGATCCTTCCATCCAGGATATGGACTCTGTTTACACCATGCTCGATAGCGTCAATACAGTTTTTCAGCTTCGGGATCATACCGCCGCCCACCGTACCATCTGAGATCAGGTTCTCAGCCTCATCTACACGAAGCTCGGAGATCAGAGTGGAGGGATCATCTGCATCCCTGTAAACACCCTCAATGTCAGACAGGAAGGCCAGCTTCTCTGCCTCAACTGCCTCTGCAATGGCGCAGGCTGCATCATCCGCATTGATATTGTAGGAATCAAAATTTTCGTCAAAGCCGATCGGGAATACGATCGGAAGGAAATCTCTTTCCAGAAGGTCCTGGAGGATCTTCGGATTAACCTTTGTAACCTCACCTACGTAGCCGATGTCTTCGCCTTTGGAAAGCTTCTTTTTGCACTGGAGAAGACCGCCGTCCTTACCGCTGACACCTACAGCCTGTACGCCGAGAGATTCTACCAGAGTAACAAGCTCCTTGTTTACTTTTGCAAGAACCATCTCTGCAATCTCCATAGTGTCTTTATCCGTTACACGGAGACCGTTTACAAAATGCGGCTCCATGCCGACTTTACCGACCCAGCGGCTGATTTCCTTGCCGCCGCCGTGAACAATGATCGGTTTGAAACCGACTAATTTCAGAAGGACTGCGTCCTTGATGACGTTACGCTTTAATTCTTCATCAAGCATGGCGCTTCCGCCGTATTTGATGACTACGATCTTGCGGTTGAACCGCTGGATATATGGCAGGGCTTCTATGAGAACCTCTGCTTTGTCAAGATATTTCTGATTTACCATGTGGGTGTCTCCTTTTTTTGAAAAATGATATGGATTGAAAAAGGTTTTGTTGTTGTATGTTGGAGGGATTTCTTTTTTATTATAATTTTGTCTCAGCTAACAGCTGTGGGATTTGCGAGGAGGGGAGGCACTCGGAGTTCCGAAGGCCGTTTCCCCTCCTCGCGCTCCTCCCCTCCGGCCACGGGAAACGGGCTGTTGCCCGCGTTGCGGGCAAAGCGCTTGCTGCGGACAGGCTGCTGTAGGCAACAGCCTCCGACGCGCTTTCGCCGAAGGCGAATAGCTCGTCAGTCTGCCTTCGGCGACTGACGTTTAACCCGACATAACTTCCGGGCTCCCGCTCTGAGGTTCCTCACGTTCGTCACTCAGTTTTCATCGACTGAAGTTCAACACGCCTCAACTTCCGGGCTCCCGCACTGCGGGTTCTCACGTTCGTCACTCAGTCTTCGTCGACTGAAGTTCTACATGCCACAGCCAAGCGTGCCCAACGGAGGGGGTTCTTAGGGGGAGCGTGCGGGCTTCGCAACTTTGAGCTCGCTCCCCCTAAGGGTTTTCTCAGCTTACAAACTGAAACAAAATCGCAACCAAAATCCAACACAAAAAACATTCTACAAAGCTCTTACATCAAGAACGATAATCCGCATTGATCTTTATGTAATCATAGGTGAGGTCGCATCCCCACGCAGTTGCGGATGCATCTCCCATCTTCATATCCGCGATGCTGTCACTGCCTCTTCAGAGAGGATCTTAGTAGCTTCCTCTTCACTGTAGCCTGTAGAAACTCCATTTTCAATGATCTTGATCTTTCCTGCTTTGCTCTCAAAGTAAAGATCTACCTTTTCCGGATCGAACTGGACGCCGGAGTAGCCGAGGGCGCAGAGGATTCTTCCCCAGTTTGCGTCGTGGCCGTAAATGGCTGCCTTTGTTAAGGAAGAGGTTACTACGGATTTACTTAAGGTTACGGCTTCTGCTTGGTGGCTGCGCCGATGACCTTGACCTCGAAGAGTGCAGTTGCGCCTTCTCCGTCACCTGCAATCTTTTTGGCAAGGGTTGTGTTTACGTAGTTAAGAGCTTTTTTGAACTCTTCATAATCTGCGTTTTTCTCTGTGATCTTCGGATTGCCGGCCTGGCCGTTTGCAAGGAGGAGGACAGTGTCGTTTGTGGAGGTATCTCCGTCAACGGATACCATGTTGTAGGTGTCCTTGATATCCTCGCTGAGTGCTTCCTGAAGAAGCTCCTTGGAGATATCCACATCACTGGTGATAAATCCAAGCATCGTGCACATGTTGGGTGGATCATTCCGGAGCCCTTGCACATACCGCCTACCGTTACGGTTTTTCCACCGATCTCGATCTCTACCGCTGCCTCTTTCTTCTCGGTATCTGTTGTCATGATAGCTTTTGCTGCCTCAAGGCCTGCCTCGCGGCTTCCCTCAAGCTTCGGTGCCATGGCTTTTACTCCGTTTGCGATACGGTCAATAGGAAGCTGCATTCCGATAACACCTGTGGATGCTACCAGAACACTATCCTCCGGGATCCCAAGGCTTTCGGATGCTGCCTTGGCTGTTTCCCTGCAATAGCCAAATCCTTCCTCACCGGTACATGCATTGGCGATTCCACTGTTGCAGATCACGGCTCTTGCGCCTGATGATTATATACAATGTCCTGATCCCATCTTACCGGAGCTGCTTTTACCACATTGGTCGTGAAGGTTCCTGCAGCCACACAGGGAACCTCACTGAATACCATGCCATATCGGTACGGCCTTTATATTTGATCTCTGCTGCAGTTGACGCTGCCTTAAAACCTTTTGCGGCTGTAACGCCGCCGTCGATGATCTTCATATTATATATCTCCTCTCAATGGTGATGCCAGATCGAATATCACAGTTCATTCGTTTAAAGTCCTTCGGCATCCTCCATATTTTATTTGTGATCTGCCTGTTTTACGGGCACATCGGAATCTGTTTCAGTCCTTCGTTCTCGTCAAATCCAAACATCAGGTTCATGTTCTGAACAGCCTGTCCTGCTGCACCCTTTACCAGGTTGTCGATAGCGCCCATCATGATGACTCTCTTTGTTCTCGGATCGATCTTGAAGTTCACGTCCACAAAATTGCTGCCTTCTACATTTCTTGTCTGCGGGCATACATCCTTGTTCAGGACACGTACAAAGAACTCGTCTTTATAATATTTGTCATAGGCTGCTTTTACTTCCTCGTAGGTAACATCCCTGGTCAGGGAGGCATATGCTGTTACCAGGATTCCACGGTTCATCGGAACAAGATGTGGGGTAAAGTTGATCATCACTTCCTGTCCGCATGCATATCCAAGCTGATCCTCAATCTCCGGTGTATGTCTGTGTGTGGCAACACCGTAAGCTTTGATGCTCTCGTTTACCTCACAGTAGAGATTCGGAACCTTAGCTCCTCTTCCTGCTCCGGAGGTTCCGGACTTGGCATCAATGATAATGGTGTTCGGATCAATGAGGCCTTCCTTTAACAACGGATAAATAGACAGTGTGGAGCATGTCGGATAGCATCCCGGGTTGGCGATCAGCTTGCATTCTTAATATCCTCACGGTTGATCTCGCAGAGACCATAAACAGCTTCCTCGATAAACTGCGGAGCCTTATGCTCGATTCCGTACCATTTCTCATATTTTTTCACATCTTTAATACGGAAATCTGCGCTTAAGTCGATCACCTTACATTTGGAAAGGATTTCTTCATTGATAAGGGATGCACAAAGGCCCTGTGGTGTTGCTGTAAAGATCACATCCACCTCATCTGCAAGTGCAGCCATGTTGTCATCCATACATTTGGCATCCACCAGCCTGAAAAAATTCTGATAAATATCTGCATACTGCTGATCTATGTAGCTTCGGGAGCCGAACCATTTGATCTCAACGTCCTTGTGTCCAAGAAGAAGTCTTACGATCTCATTTCCTGCGTATCCTGTCGCACCGATAATTCCTGCTTTAATCATCTTTCACATTCCTCCTCTGCCGTTTTTCCTACGACTTAATACCCCTTGCAGAAGCGCTTGCTATTCTTATTTATGCCTCTTTTTTTATGTCTTCTGATATCTGAATCTTCTGCACAGGTCAGACAGACATCTTAAACCTGTCCGTACTGCCAGTTCATATGTCCGCCTTGTCAATGGATAGATTATACATCTTCTCTGCATATTATGCAATAGTCATTTTCTTTGATTTTTCACGGCCTTTTCTGTTTTCCCTGTATTTTCTTATAATAACGCCTACTTTTAGATGCATTTTTATGCAAAATTTTTTTCATATTTTTCAAATTATCTCTTGCATATTTATAAAATCTGGTGTATATTAAGCCATGTCGACAGGACAGCCGAAAATTTTGTTTTGTTGTACATGAATATTTATTCACTCTGGTAAAGTTATAAAACGGTATAATTTTTTCCAGATAACGTAAAAAAATTCACCGTCCCGGAAATGTCCGGAGCGATACAAAATCAAAAAAATCCCAGGAGGACATATATTATGAAAGAAAAAGTTGTTTTAGCGTATTCCGGTGGTCTTGATACCACAGCCCTTATCCCGTGGCTGAAAGAAACCTTTGATTACGACGTTGTCTGCTGCTGTGTAAACTGCGGACAGGGAAACGAGCTGGACGGTCTTGAGGAGAGAGCAAAAATGTCCGGTGCTTCCAAATTATATATCGAGGATATCGTTGATGAATTCTGCGATGACTTCATCATGCCATGTGTAGAGGCTGGTGCTGTATACGAGCATTCCTATCTTCTCGGAACTTCCATGGCTCGTCCGGTCATTGCCAAGAAACTGGTTGAGATCGCACGTAAAGAGGGTGCCGTTGCTATCTGCCACGGTGCTACCGGTAAAGGAAATGACCAGATCCGTTTCGAGCTTGGCATCAAGGCTCTTGCTCCGGACATCAAGATCATTGCTCCATGGCGTATGACAGATCTGTGGACCATGCAGTCCCGTGAAGATGAGATCGAGTTCTGTAAGGCTCATGGCATCACTCTTCCATTTGATGCAAGCCACAGCTACAGCCGTGACAGAAACCTCTGGCACATCAGCCATGAGGGACTTGAGCTTGAGGATCCATCCCAGGCTCCGAACTATGATGACATGCTTGTATTAAGTGTAACACCTGAGAAGGCTCCGGATAAAGAAACTGAGATCACCATGACATTCGAGCAGGGTGTTCCGAAAACACTCAACGGAAAAGCAATGAAGGTTTCCGAGATCATCACAGAGCTGAACAAGCTTGGCGGTGAGAACGGCATCGGTATCGTTGATATTGTTGAGAACCGTGTTGTTGGTATGAAATCCCGTGGCGTTTATGAAACTCCTGGCGGAACGATCCTGATGGCAGCACATGACCAGCTTGAGGAGCTGATCCTTGACCGTGAGACAATGGAAGCCAAGAAAAAGCTTGGCAGCCAGTTTGCACAGGTTGTTTACGAAGGAAAATGGTACACACCTCTCCGTGAGGCTATCCAGGCATTTGTTGAGTCCACTCAGAAATATGTTACCGGTGAGGTTAAATTCAAGCTTTACAAAGGAAACATCATCAAGAATGGTACAACCTCTCCGTACAGCCTTTACAATGAGTCTCTTGCTTCCTTCACAACCGGTGATATGTATGATCATCATGATGCAGACGGATTCATCACTCTGTTCGGTCTGCCGCTGAAGGTTCGTGCCATGAAGCTTGCAGAAGTTAAGAATAACCAGAATCAAAACTAATTTTGTTGGACATTGTTCCGACAGATCATAAGAATGCCCCGGGAAGCTATATAAGTTCCCCGGGGTCTTTTGTTATATACTTCTTTGATCACATAATACCTAATAAACGAAAGGATTTTTTATCATGAACTCACAGAAAATGCCTCTGAAAAATTCTCTCTGCCTGCTTCTGGCCGCAACAATCTGGGGAATCGCCTTTGTTGCCCAGAGTGTGGGCATGGAATATGTTGGCCCCTTCACCTTCAACGGCGTCCGTTCCCTGATCGGCGCCGCTGTCCTGGTTCCGGTGCTCTTTATCCTGAACCGTTCCGGAAATAAATCCTCTGCTGCCACAGACTCCGCAATACCGGAATCCTCATCAGCACCTTCAGAAAAAGCGGTATCCCCCACGCCATATAACAGCCGTGACCTGTGGCTGGGCGGCATTGCCTGTGGATTTGCTCTTTTTGCTGCCAGCAGCTTCCAGCAGTTTGGTATCCAGTACACAACAGTAGGAAAAGCCGGCTTCATCACCGCCTGCTACATTGTCATCGTCCCGATCATCGGAATTTTCCTGAAAAAGAAATGCAGTCCCTTTATATGGGCAGCCGTTGTCATGGCACTGGTCGGACTTTATCTTCTCTGCATCACAGACGGATTTTCCATTGGCCTCGGAGATATTCTGGTGCTGGTATGTGCTTTTCTCTTTTCCCTGCACATTCTGGTGATTGACTATTTTTCCCCGAAGGCAGACGGTGTAAAGCTTTCTTGTATCCAGTTTCTGGTCTGCGGGATCCTGTCCATGATCCCGGCACTTATTCTGGAACATCCGCAGATTTCTTCCATTCTTACTGCCTGGCTGCCGATCCTGTATGCTGGTGTGATGTCCTGCGGTGTTGCCTACACCCTGCAGATCGTAGGCCAGAAAAATGTGAATCCCACCGTTGCTTCTCTGATTCTTTCTCTTGAATCCTGCATCTCCGTGCTTGCAGGCTGGGTGCTCCTGGATCAGAAGCTTACCATAAAAGAGCTCCTTGGATGTGTCATCATGTTTGCAGCCATCATCCTGGCACAGCTGCCGGAAAAAGAAAAAGATAATAAATAAAAAACAGGCAGCCGGTTTGGTATTTTACCTTCCGACTGCCTGTCTGCATGTTTCTTAGTCTGCTGTTTCTTCCTTCTTAATAAAGTTATTATAATGTGCCTTGATCTTCTCAAAGCTCTCCTGGCTGATGTCGTGCTCCATCTTGCAGGCATCCTCCATTGCGATCTCTGCCGGAACCCCAAGTCCCTCCAGCATCCTGGCAAGAACAATGTGACGCTCATAAATCTGATTGGCGATCTCCGCCCCCTTCTCCAGAAGTGTCACGGTACCGTAACGGTCCATGGCAATATAACCATCCTCACGAAGAAGCTTCATTGCGTGACTGACGCTTGGCTTGGAAACACCAAGTCTGGTCGCAATATCAATGGAACGAACTCCTCCTCCTTTTTTGGATAAAACCAGAATTGATTCAAGATAATCCTCCGCTGACTGTCTGATCTCCATATAAAATCCTCCCTGCAAAAATTTAACTCTATATAGACCCTCTAAAGGGACCTGAAGCCCATTCTTTCCCTGTTCTACAGGCGAATATTAACTTTTAATATACCGCTTAAAGGATGTTGTGTCAAGCATTTCGCACATGTTTATCTTGACATTAAAAATAATTTCCCCGATAATAGTAGCTGAACAATATATCTGTTCTATAGCAGCCCGGAATCCTTTCCAGTAGTGCTGTCTTTTGAACAGTAAAGAAAGGAGATTTTTTATGCTCAAAACCCTTCTGGCCCAGGTCAGGGAGTTTAAAAAGGCATCGTTTCTCACGCCTTTTTTCATGATCCTGGAAGTTCTCTTTGAGACTCTGATCCCCCTGCCATGGCTTCCATCATTGATAAGGGTGTGGAAGCCGGAAATATCGGCCATATCTATCGGATGGGTGCAGTTATGGTAGCTCTTGCCCTGTGCGGACTCTGGTCCGGCGTCATGGGAGGAAAATACGGAGCACTGGCCTCTACAGCTTTGCCAGAAACCTCCGAAAAGCCATGTACACCAATATCCAGACCTTTTCTTTTTCCAACATCGACAAATACAGCACTGCCGGCCTGATCACCCGTCTTACCACTGATGTGACCAACCTGCAGAACGCCTATCAGATGATCCTTCGTATGTGTACCCGTGCACCGGCCAGTCTGATCTGTGCCATGGTCATGGCATTTCTTATCAATGCAAAGCTTGCAAGCATCTATCTTGTCGCTGTTATCTTCCTCGGAGGCTGTCTGATCTTTATCATGCAGAAGGCCACTGTATACTTCCAGGCCGTGTTCCGTAAATACGATGATCTGAACGCAAGTGTCCAGGAAAACATCGGCGCTGTGCGTGTGGTCAAGGCCTATGTCCGCGAAGGCTACGAGATCAGTAAATTCCAGAAAGCCTGCAACAAAGTATACGAAATGTTCTTAAGTGCTGAGAAGATCGTTGTCATGAACATGCCCCTGATGCAGTTTACCGTTTATGCCTGTATCCTGGGGATCAGCTGGCTCGGCGCCAAAATGATCGTAGGCAGCTCCCTTACTACCGGTGAGCTTATGAGCCTTCTCACCTACTGCATGAACATTCTCATGAGCCTTATGATGCTTTCCATGGTTTTTGTTATGGTAACAATGAGTATTGCCAGCGCAGAGCGTGTTACGGAAGTCATCAATGATACTGCTGACATCACAGATCCGGAGGATCCGGTAACAGATGTCCCGGACGGAAGTATCGTCTTCGATCATGTGAATTTCAGCTATAAGAAAGACAGTCAGGAACCCGTTCTGAAGGATATCAATATCTCGATCTGCTCCGGCGAGACCATAGGGATCATCGGCGGTACCGGAAGTGCAAAATCCAGCCTTGTCAACCTGATCAGCCGTCTTTATGACGTAACGGATGGTTCTGTTTCCGTAGGAGGCATCGATGTCCGTAAATACCATCTGGAATCTCTCAGAAATCAGGTTTCCGTTGTTCTTCAGAAGAATGTACTCTTCTCAGGAACCATTCTGGAAAATCTCCGCTGGGGTGACAAAAATGCCACAGAGGAGGAATGCCGCCGCGCATGCCAGCTTGCCTGTGCCGATGATTTCATCGAAAAAATGCCGGACAAATACAATACCTTCATTGAACAGGGCGGCTCCAATGTTTCCGGAGGCCAGAAGCAGCGTCTCTGTATTGCCCGCGCTCTTCTGAAGAAGCCGAAGATACTGATCCTGGATGACTCCACCAGTGCGGTAGATACTGCCACAGATGCAAGGATCCGCCGTGCCTTTGCCGAGGAGATCCCGGATACCACCAAGCTGATCATCGCACAGCGTGTTTCCAGCATCCAGAACGCGGACCGGATCATCGTTATGGATAACGGTGAGATCAACGGTTTTGGTACCCACGAGGAGCTTCTTAAGACCAACGCCATTTATCAGGAAGTATTTCATTCACAGACCGGCGGCGCCGGTGATTTTGACGAGGGAGGTGAGCCGGCTTGAAAAAACAGAACATGAAAGGCCCGGGCGGTCCTGGCCCAAGGGGTATGGGAACACCGGAGCAGCTGGGAAAGCTTCTGGGACGCCTTGCCCGTTATATCTTTAAAAACTACAGTATCCATATCGTGATCGTGGTGATCTGCATTTTTGTCAGTGTTCTTGCCAATGTACAGGGAACCATGTTCATGAAAACCCTGATCGACCAGTATATCACACCGCTTCTCTCAGCAGATACACCGGATTTCGGGCCTCTGGCTGCAGCCATCGCACGTGTGGCATGCTTTTACGCCATTGGTGTTATTGCCACCTATACTTATAACCGTATCATGATCAATGTTTCCCAGGGAACCTTACGTAACCTCCGAAACGATATGTTTGCAACGATGGAAACGCTTCCCATCAAATATTTTGACACTCACGCACACGGCGATATCATGTCCATCTACACCAACGACATTGATACCCTGCGCCAGATGATTAGCCAGAGCTTTCCGCAGCTGCTTTCCAGTGTGATCACCATCGTCAGTGTTCTTGTAAGTATGCTAATCCTGAATGTTCCGCTTACTGTAGTTACCCTGCTTATGGTTGCCATTATGATGACTGCCAGCCGGAAGCTTGCGGGCTTAAGCGGAAAATATTTCCTGGAGCAGCAGACCAACCTTGGTATTGTCAATGGTTATATCGAAGAGATGATGGAGGGTCAGAAGGTTGTCAAGGTCTTCTGCCATGAGGACGAAAGCATCCGGAAATTCGACGAACTGAACGACCAGCTTTTCACCAGCGCAGACAATGCAAACCGTTTTGCCAACATCCTGATGCCTGTGGTCGCACAGCTTGGAAATGTCAGCTATGTGATCTGCGCCATGGTGGGCGGTATCCTTGCTATCAACGGCATCGGCAGCTTCACACTTGGCGGGCTTGCCAGCTTCCTGACCTTCAATAAGAGCTTCAACATGCCTATCAACCAGGTCAGCCAGCAGTTCAACAGTATTGTTATGGCTCTTGCAGGTGCAAAACGTATCTTTGATCTTCTGGATGAAAAACCGGAAGTGGATGAAGCTACGTTACTCTCGTCAATGCAAAAGAGGAAAACGGTGTTCTTACCGAATCCGACAAACGTACCGGCCGCTGGGCATGGAAGCATTTCCACAAAGCTGAGGGTACCACTGATTATATCGAGCTGAAGGGTGATATGGTCCTGGAGGATGTAGACTTTGGTTATAATTCCAACAAGATCGTTCTCCATGACATCAACATGTATGCACAGCCAGGCCAGAAGATCGCTTTTGTAGGCTCTACCGGCGCCGGAAAAACCACCATTACCAATCTTCTGAACCGTTTTTACGACATTCAGAAGGGTAAGATCCGTTATGACGGCATCAACATCACCAAGATCAAAAAAGATGATCTCAGACGCTCCATGGGCATCGTTCTTCAGGATACCAACCTGTTCACAGCAACCGTTATGGAAAATATCCGCTACGGAAAGTTGGATGCCACAGATGAGGAGGTTATCGCAGCAGCAAAGCTTGCCAACGCCGACGGTTTCATCCGCAGGCTTCCGCAGGGTTATAATACCCTTCTCCGCGGAAACGGTGCAAACTTAAGTCAGGGCCAGCGACAGCTTCTCTCCATTGCCCGTGCAGCCGTTGCAGACCCGCCCGTCCTGATCCTGGACGAGGCCACCAGCTCCATTGATACCCGTACCGAAAAGCTTGTACAGGATGGTATGGATAAGCTGATGGAAGGCAGGACGACCTTTGTGATCGCCCACAGACTTTCCACAGTACGCAACAGTGACTGCATCATGGTCCTGGAGCAAGGACACATCATCGAGCGTGGTTCCCACGAGGAGCTGCTTGCACAGAAGGCCGGTATTATCAGCTGTATAACGGCTGATCCAGGCTCACAGTTATTTTCGATCTAAAATATTCAATGTTACTGCTCACTCCGTTCTCAGTAACACGCTTCGCGATGCACAGAATTTATGCTGATCGCATAAATTCGCGCGGTATGTCTCGGGTTTTCTGTGACCTTCGCTCACAAAAAACACCTCGCGGGACATTACCAGTGAACAGTAACTATTCAATACAAAAACATGCAGGTTGTATCTTTTCTGATAGTCCTGCATGTTTTTTTATGCTATAATCTTTGATTGAAATCTATTTTTCCGGAAAGGAGTCTCCGTATTTTTATATATGAAACAAACTGAAGAATATTACTACGGCAAAATGTCGAAAGATAAACAAAACGTGTACCGTGCAATGCTTCACGGGCTTATGGAGCTTTCCGACGAGTTCCTGATCCCGCAGGTACCAACCACCGATGGAAACTGGCTCTATGATGTATTTTTCCAGCTTCGTCTGGATCACCCGGAGATTTTCTGGGCTGTGGGGTTTAAATACCGTTATTACAAGGACTCGCCAAATCTGATACTGATTCCTGAATATATCTTCGACAAAAATAAAATCCGGGAGCATCAGAAAGCCCTGGGAGCCCGCGTAGACAAGCTTGTGCGCACCGCCATGAAGTTTTCCGAGTGGGATAAGGAAAAATATGTCCATGACTTCATCTGCGAAAATATCCGCTACGACAAACTGAAAAAGCCATATTCCCACGAGATCATCGGGCCTCTGGGCCATGGTGTCGGTGTCTGCGAGGGAATCGCCAAATCCGTAAAGGTCCTCTGTGATGCCCTTGGTGTATGGTGTATTATCGCCATCTGCGGGAACAATCCGGAAAAAGGGATCAAATACCGTCATACCTGGAACATCGTCCGGATCAACGGACAGTACTATCATCTGGATGCCACCTTCGATAATACTTTGGGCAAAAACGAAGACGGCTCAACCAGTATCCGTTACGATTATTTTAATCTGGATGACAAAAACATCTTCCGTGACCATGAACCACTGATCGCTCCGGCACCTCGCTGCCCGGATGGAAACCACTTTTATTACCGCGAGAAAAAGCTGTCCTTCACCAAATTGGAAGACGTATACAAACGTGCCCTCCAGGCCGCAAAAAAAGACCGCGAATTCACCTTTCACTGGCGAGGCGGATATCTCACCCGCGAAGTCCTCGCAGACCTTGTAGATCAGATCCAGGCCGCAGGAAAGACACGGGACAAAAAAGCCATCATCACACTCAACTGGCCTCAGGCTGTACTGCGATTTCATTTTGCGGAACAGCAGGCGGAAGGGAAGGTGTTTATTGAGGAAGTGAATGAAGGGGAGAAATTGTAGGATCATTTATCAGGCGGTTATTCTGATTCAATGTAGATGACAGCTTGATTCAGATAAAAATTTCTATAGTAAGAATGCTACAGACATATTGCTCATGATCTGTAGCATTTCTGTCCTGGATATTACATAAGTGTCCATAATAAAAAAGACCTTCCATAAATTCAAAATTTACAGAAAGTCTCTCTCTTTTCTGATGCGGATAACAGGACTTGAACCTGCACGGTTGCCCACTGGTACCTAAAACCAGCGCGTCTGCCAATTCCGCCATATCCGCATATTCAATTATATTTTCATCCTGTCTGATGATAAAAAAATAACGGAAAGCAAATGCTTTCCGCTAATGAGGCATCGGGGATTCGAACCCCGGACAACTTGATTAAAAGTCAAGTGCTCTACCGACTGAGCTAATACCCCATAAAAAGGACTGGGCTAGTGGATTCGAACCAGCGAATGCAGCAGTCAAAGTGCTGTGCCTTACCGCTTGGCGATAGCCAATGGGCGAAGGTGGATACAGGGATTCGAACCCTGGGCCTCCAGAGCACAATCTGGCGCGCTAACCAACTGCGCTATACCCACCACAACGTGCCTGAAGGGATTCGAACCCCCGACCCACGGCTTAGAAGGCCGTTGCTCTATCCAGCTGAGCTACAGACACATGCTCTCTTCTCAGAGAAGCGGGTGATGGGAATCGAACCCACGTATCCAGCTTGGAAGGCTGGTGTTCTACCATTGAACTACACCCGCATGCTTGCGGTAATAAGTTTACAGCAGTCGGGGTGACAGGATTCGAACCTGCGGCCTCCTGGTCCCAAACCAGCGCTCTAGCCAAACTGAGCCACACCCCGATGTACCATTTACTTATGGTTTTTATTAAGTTGTTGTCGTCTTCGTTTGTGTTTCGTTTTCGTTTCCTGCCTGACGACAAGTGATATTATATTATAGCAATCTACAAATGTCAACACCTTTTTTGAATTTTAAAAACT
>ENA-OQBT01000308-OQBT01000308.1-human-gut-metagenome-genome-assembly--contig:-NODE-308-length-32618-cov-4.882306_pt1 | contig 32618 bp, 41 predicted proteins | sample MGYA00242749_ERZ504557 | MGnify/ENA primary metagenome ERZ504557 (study PRJEB26092, sample SAMD00036243) | human gut metagenome | host: Homo sapiens | study: EMG produced TPA metagenomics assembly of... | reverse complement strand
ATATAGATTTCATCGGCGGCTGTGATATCCCCTAACATTCCAACTCCTTCACAATGCGAAGCGTTTGAGCCAGAAGCTGAGGATCTGTTCCATTTGGTATTGTTAGATGAAAGCTTCCTACAGACAGTTTCATTGGCTCTGCTACAGAAAGGTTATTTCTTTCCGTAGCTGCCGGAATTACATTTAATGGCTGTTCATAAGGAATCGGGTCAGTATCATGAAAATCCACTCTGACAACTTCCTGCTTTCTGGTGCACAATAGGTGCGTCCAGTTGACGCCGGTAAATCCACACAACCCTTCTGACGCAGTCTTTTTACCCAGTTGTAAAAAGTTCCTGGCTTGATATCATGTTCTACACACCATTGATGATCTGTCAATCCACTTTGACGGCATTCCATGATGAGACGGTATTGTTGAATAATCCGGTGCCCGTGTCCCTGCTGTCCGGTGACAGGAAACCGCAAATCCGTTTTTTAGGAAACCACCATTCCGGTAGTGGAAACCTTTATTATAAATCCTTTAGAATGTAATCATGCACCAGCTGGTGTAAATTCATTCAAAGGAGGTCATGACCATGACCAAGTATCGAGAGATTCTCAGGCTAAAAAGTCTGGGACTCAGTCAGCAGAGCATTGCCGACAGCTGCAATGTCTCCAAGAAAACGGTTAATCGCGTTTTGAAGCGTGCAAGGGAATTAAATATTTCCTGGCCGCTTGATAAAAGCGATACCGATGCCGTTCTTGCAGAAATGTTTTTTCCTTCTACAAAGCAAGTCAGATCCAATAAACGGATGCCTGACTACGATTATGTCCACAAAGAATTACTCCGTAACGGAGTCAGTAAGAAACTCTTGTGGACAGAATACATGGAGGATTGTCATGCAAATGGCGAAGAACCACTTATGTATTCCCAGTTCTGCTATCACATCCAGCAGGATGAGCAGAAACGACGTGCTACCATGCATATCAACCGGAAACCTGGTGAGCAGGTTGAGGTCGATTGGGCAGGAGATCCTGCAACAATCATTGATCCGGATACCGGTGAAATCACCAAAGCCTATATATTTGTCGGCGTGATGACTTATAGTCAGTACGCATATGTAGAAGCATTTCTGGATATGAAGCAGAAATCATGGATTAATGCCCATGTTCATATGTACGAATATTTTGGTGGTGTTGCCAGAATTCTCGTACCGGATAACTGTAAAACAGCAGTTGTCCACAATGGTGGCTTTAAAGACCAGCAGGTCAATGAAACTTATCAGGAAATGGCCGAATACTACGGCACCGCTATTATCCCGGCGCGTGTCAGGCTCCAAAAGATAAGCCGAATGCTGAGGGGACAGTAGGAAATATTTCTACTTGGATCACAGCAGCTCTTCGGAATGAACAGTTCTTCTCCCTTGCCGAATTGAATCTGGCAATCAGAGATAAGCTGGAACTGTTCAACCAAAGGCTCTTTCAGAAGAAAGAGGGTAGTCGGCGAAGCTTATTTCTTGGGGAAGAAAAACCATTGCTGGCACCATTACCTGCTACCCGTTTTGAACTGAGTGACTGGAAAGCAGCCACTGTCCAGTTCAATTATCACATATCTGTGGACGGAATGCTATACTCCGTTCCGTACGAATACATTAAAAAGAAAGTTGATATAAGGGTAACAGACACCACGATTGAAATTTTCTACAACCATAACCGCATTGCTTCTCATCGTCGTCTAAAAGGACGCCCTGGGCAGTACAGCACCATTACTGAGCATATGCCGGCAGACCACCAGAAGTATCTGGAATGGAACGGTGACCGCTTCCGTAAATGGGCTGAGCGGATTGGCATAAATACGTACACTGCAGTCAATGCAATATTGACCTCCAAAAGTGTGGAACAACAAACCTACCGAAGCTGTATGGGGCTTCTTAAGCTTGCTGAGAAGTACTCAGATGCGTTACTGGAAGCTGCCTGTAAAAAGGCATTATCCTATACAGCATCACCCAGTTACAAGAGTATTAAAAACCTACTTGTAACCGGTTCAGAAAAGCTGGCATCGGAAGCAATCGATACCAAGACCACACATAAAGCACATGGCATCACACGAGGTGCCGATTACTATCGGAGGTAAACACATATGACCAATCAGAGTACAATGGATAAGTTAATAGAAATGCGCCTTACCACAACGGCAGATGCATTCCGCAATCAACTCAATGACCCAAAATTCAAGGAGGTTCCCTTTGAGGATCAATTCGGTATGCTGGTGGATATCGAATACAGCAGTCGCAAAAACAACCGTCTCAAAAGACTGATCAAGAATGCCGGTTTCGATCAGCCGGAAGCGAATATCATGGATATCAACTATACTTCCGGACGCAAGCTAAACAAGGAACTGATTCGCAGACTTGCTACCTGCGAATATATATCTGAACATCGGAATCTTTTTATTACCGGTGCTACAGGCTGCGGTAAAACTTACATGGCCTGTGCCTTTGGCATGGAAGCTGTAAGCAGTATTACAATACCAAATATATCCGTCTGCCTGATCTGCTTATTGATCTGGAGGTGGCACGGACAGATGGCAACTACAAAAAGGTGATGGCTAAGTATGCCAATCCCGTTGTCTTGATTTTGGACGAATGGCTTCTATTGAAACCAACGGAATCTGAACAAAGAGATATCTTCGAACTACTCCATCGGAGACGCAAGAAATCTTCAACGATTTTTTGCTCCCAGTATGAGTTCGAGGAATGGTACGACCAACTGGGTGGTGATGATAGTCCTCTGGCAGATGCAATCATTGACCGCATTGCTCATGACAGTTATCGTATCAACATTACAAGCATTGATGCCGAACATGATATCTCGATGCGAGAGGTTTATGGCTTGGACAAAACATTACGTGAGTAAACTCGCATAAGCGGTTCCCGCTAGCCCGGACAGACGGTTTCCCGTCTGCCGGACTTGCGGTGTTACCGCACAAGAATATTCAATTGTTCTTCAGCAGGTATTCTTTTGCTTCTCATGAGCACACCTCCATAACTTGAATAGAGTAAAATGCTCGCATCTATCATTTCTAGCAAGAGAAAATGAAGTGAAATGCTTGCATTCTCTAATGATTATTATGAATTGATTTTTAGGGCAACACAATCCGTCGAATTATTTTGCGCTTACGATTTAAGCGCTTACATTTCAACTAAGTGTGGAAAGAACCGTTCTACCGTTTACGATTTAAGCGCTTACCTTTAAGGTTTCTTTTTTTCTCTTCTTTCAGGACTGAAAAAGCCCTGCATCAGGATGGTCTCTGATGCAAGGCTTCTAATTTTTTCTCTATGTTTTTATGTCTTTTTTTGATGTTTTCTCGGGTGCTCCGTATGGCTCGGATTTTCTGATTCTTACAAAGGAGATTATCAAAAAAATGCCAAAGAGGAGTGCCAAAAAATAAACTTCTTATTCAAACTCTTTATGTCCTAAAATAAAATTAACTTATTTTGTTTAAGTTTTATTCCAATATGGGACATATTTTTATATAAATTACAATGATTATTTCGACCTACTGAATGGTTGTTGCCAAACTGTTGCCATAGGCTAATTATAAAATGTTAACATATAAAATGCAATATGAGTATTTGAAATTCTTCATATTTTAAGAAGTAATATACTCAATCTTTTTTATTTTACTTTTGTTATAATAATCTTTTCATCCGAAGAAAAATATATCTTGGGATACATATTTCCAAATCCTCGCACTGTTTCCGAATATGCAACATATTCTTTATCAACTGAATCAATATCATTTAACTCAAGTACAATATCTAAATTTAAATGAGAATAAGTCATTTTATTTATTTCCATTATATATTCTTTAACTTTAATTCCATTATTAAAATAAAGCATCTTGCATATACCACCTGAGCCAACCTGAAAATCCGTCAGCTGAATCTGCTTTGCCTTTTGCTCATCATTAAGTGATTTGACCATGATTTTGGATATTGAAATGACACCTCTTAACATACTAAAAATAGTCCCTTTATCTTCATATATCAACTCATCCGGCTTGGTACGTTCAATAATCATTTTACTATGTTCATCATAAAGCAACCGACTAACTAACTCATTGGAAAGTAGTTCTCGTTCCCTCTCGTCCAATAAATTGCGTTGCAATTCCAAATAATCAATACATTGGTGAATTGATATTCTTTTGTTCATATCTTCAAAAGTAGCCTGCTCTATTAATTTATGTATTGGCTCTAATGTAATTACATCACCAAAATTCTCTTTATTTAGAAAAATCTGAACATCTCCTCGTTGATATTGTCCTCGAAAACCGATATTATCCCCCTTCAATGTCATCCATAATACCTTAGCAAATAAATATACATCCGAAGGTCTAAAATCTAAATCCAAATCTGTTTGCACATTCTCTAATTCAGGTGGCATTATTTTGTATGGTCCTATTCGCTCATTAAATTCTGTAAGCCGTTCCTCCTCTATTCCCCAATACAATCCAAAATCAGAAAGAACTAATCGATTACCTAATATCAATATATTTTCCGGCTTAATATCTCGATGCGCTCCATTCCTCTCGTGGATGCATTGTATAATTCGTGCCAACTGAAGCATATCTACTATCTTGATATATATATTAGGGGAGTGTGTAAGCTTATATGGTTTCGCTTTGGGCATCAGATACCATGCTTCATCCATAGTTCGAGGTATATCTTGTGGACATTTCTTATCAAGCACCTGCATTATACCATCAATATCCTTCAACTCATTTAAAGCAATTATCTCGTTCTTAAATCTCTTATATCTTTTTTCCTTATCTGTGCCTTCATACTCGAAAAATTTAGCCACCATAGGAAACCCCAATCCATTATCGGATAGAAGTTCCACTTCATACACAGCCCCATTGCCTCCCTTTCCAATAGGTCTATTCTTTCTATAAAAACTATACGATTCACCTACGTATTTTTTCCTACAATTCATCTTCTGCACGCTTTCTTTCATATTCAGCTTCGCGTTTATAATTATCACTAATTGCAAAATATATATCTGCAGTATAGGGATAGCGTTCTTGTAATGCTTCCGCATTCTTTTGATATCTTTGATGTAATATAAGCTCAGATTTACCAGCATCAACCATATGCACTCCACGTTTGTTTTCTTCTGCTACCACATAGGCTGTTTTTAACGAATCTGTGTAATATTCTTCTATAACCATACGCACAGCTTCACACGGACTATAACCATCCTCCCAATTGGTGAATATGCCAATAAACGTCCAACCAAATTCCCGAATAGTCTTTCTTGCTTCTGGTTAATCAGTAGCTCTTTAAACTTCTCTATCCACTTTTTCAGATTTTCATATATGACTTCCCCATCCTTTTCTGTTGGGCAAAACTTTGCTTTATCAAAACCCGAATAAACCTTATTGGCCAATTTTCTCTTTTCTTCGTCAATATTTTCATTGTCATCCGCCTTATATATAATACTAACTAATAACGCATAGAAGGTCGGATCATCCTTCATAATCTTTTGCATACATTTCATATGCTCCCATTCAAGCACATTTCTGCACATCCACTCTAATGTCGCTAATTCTGCACATTTTTCATCATCATCTATAAAAGTTTGTTGTAGAATATCAAATATTTCTTCAAGGTAATAATCAGTCATAGAACTAGCAACATCACTTTTTATATCAGATATTTCAAGTGTAGCTTTATATAATTCTTGAACAGAAATTTTATCTTTTATATCATACAGCAATTCTAAATATGTATTGAATGAACCATACTTTTTACACTCATTTAGCGCCCATATAAACACTCTATGCTCCGCTTTATCTGATATCCTTAATCGTACATTTCTGCTCCAATACATCTTCTTGATATCTTCATTTTCCTTTACAATAAGAGCATTTTCATAATTCTCTACAAATTCTAATGAAATCAAGTTTGTTAGAAGATTTTTATTATCAGATATACTTTTAACCTTTTCTATAACCTCGCTTAAATCTATAATTCCTTTTCTATATAGATAGCTTACATAGTCATAAACATATTTTCCTTCTTTATCATTTTCCATTAAAGAGCAAAATACTTTCTCATCAAACAACCCATCACAATAAAACTGTGCCAGAACTTCACCTACTAGGTCATATTTTTCCTTCACAGCCAATTGAATTAATCTATCTATTGAATATCCTTTCTCCTTAAATTTCTTGATTCTTGCATTAATCTCTTCCTCTCTTAATATATAATTTTGATTATGTATTTCTGTGTTTTCTTCTTTAGAATATGGAATAGGATTAAGCAACGGAAAATCATATACATGCGAAAAAATATACAAATAGTCATAAATCTTTTCACCTACAACTATTTTATTCATTACACATTCATATTCACGCAATACTTCTTGTGGCATACTCCAATCTGCATCTTCAAAATATCTGTGTCTAAATATCTCATATCTTATTTCATTTTTTATCCTGATTTTTTCCTCGTCACTCATTTTTTTACAAATAAACACTAATTTTTCAAATACTTCTTTTTGAATATTTATATCATAAAACTTTACATGCTGAAGTATTTTAATCCATCTGTCAGCGCCCGTGTATGCTCTATCAATACACATTCTCAGATATTCAATATATGTTTTATTTACTTCATGTACGTATAATTCTTCTGGTTCATCTATTCTTCTGTATTTAGGTGTATTCAATGTTGAACATATTGAACTTGTCCCATGTGGCAATTTAGATGCAATAACATCCCAAGCATTTGGATATCGTTCAATTGCACTCCTTGCTAACTCAATTTTCTGTTCAACCGTCAATGCACTCTCATTAATCCAAGCACAAAAGACCACATCTAACACACCTTTAGGGCTATTACTTATACTAAATTTAATATTATGTGAGTCAATCTCCCATAACCACTCCAAAGCTCTTGCAACATATTTCTTTTGCTGAATTAGTTGTTCTACGGCCCATAAAACATTGGTATAGTAATGTCGACTTGTCATAAAGTCTCCACCTTTTTCTGCAAACAAGTCGATTAAGCCTTGGGATACCTCTATTTCAGATTCTAGTTTTCTTAAAACACTTTCCGGTGAAGCTTCGCACAACTCTGGCAAATATTGTGAAATATATCCCCATCTTTCTTTACTGGTAATAGTATCCAAAACTTTTGCTACTATATTATCAATTTGCTTTTGATTTTCTTCATGCCCTCTATAATACGCACGCATAATAAGAGTTCTTATCATCCCCTTTTTTAACGTTGGAGACCACTCTGGTTTCTTTGCGTAAATACTCGCCTCAAAATGCTTTTCAAAAGGGTACTCAAAAATAGGCTCTGATTCTATCAAAACCTCATAAAATAGACTTATAAATTTATCCCACATCTCATCATTTATATAAAGATCCAACTCTTCCCATGCATCTTCTACACTAGCAAGTTGCATATTGTTCCCTCTATAGCTATTATTCGATACTATGTATGGATTTTCTCTATGTAAATACTTTCCCAATTCTTTTTTGCAGTCACTGTATGCTTTTCCTGACAATTCTTCGAAAACCAATACATCTCCGGTTGCTTCAGTCCATTTACCACATAAAAGAGCAGCTATAACCACATCTGAATGGCCTTCTACCCAATCTGGCTTATCATGCATCGCACCATCAAAAAGCTTTTTCTTTAATGGCACATATAATCCATGGGTATTATCCACCATCTTATAGGCTTCATTTGCATCTATACCAAGTTCTTCTAATGAATCTATAATATTTCTTTTTGTCCTTTTTCTCAGAATCAATTTATTTTGTGTATAGCAAGGTTCATCTTCACCATATATAAAAATATTGGTATTATTAGGAATTACCACTATCCTATCTGCATAAAAAAACGGCACTAAAATATTCCCTGACAAATTTGAATGTTGTAATTTATTCCACTCTTTCTCCGACTTAACCACCAATGTGATTCTTTTCGAATTCTTATTTTTTAATTCATTTAAAATTCTATAAGTTGTCTCTTCTCTCGATTTTCCAACAACATATATCTTTGTATCATTTAGAGAATTTTGGAATTTTGATTCAAATTGTTCATCATCAAGTTTGAAAAAATCAAGTCCCATTCCTTTATATTTTGTTTCTCTCCTAATCTGCGCATCAATATCCGCTATTGAATAGGTAGTTATTTTCTCTTTATTTAAATTTGAGATTTGATTTAAAACTAATTCTAATTTTGATTCTAATGCAGCAAAATAAGTTCCGATTTCCTTTCTCATATCACCCAAAAACATTTCCAATGCTTTATCCGAATCATTTTCTTCTAAATAAGTTATTATAACCTGCATAAAGTGATGAATATACGTTTCTGTCTCCATTATCGGAATTTCATAACTCACCATCAAATCATATAACTCATTATGAAGTAATTGCGAAAAATCATATCCATTCTTATCTTTTAATCTTTTCGCTATCCTAATTAGATTATCCTTTGAAAATACGGAATATAAATCATCTTCAAATTTCACCAAAACATCCGGATTATTCACAAAAAAATCCCCTGTTGAAACAAATAGCTTTTGCCATTTATAATTTTCCTTAACACTATCTAATTTTTCTTTAACACCATCTAATAATAAATCGACTATAGTATCTTTTATTTTTTCTTTCATAAGCGAAAATCCTTTATTTATACACCCAGTTCAAGTAATCACTGAGGTTTTTTCTTAATAATTTCACAATATGTGCTCGGTTTTATACTACAATAGTAGACAAAATTTTCTGCACTTCCTCCGACTGTATCAACATCCTCATCTTCTTATTCCCATCCTCAATCTCCGGCTTACCACACCTCAGATTATCTGGATGTTCCGACACACAGCAATCCTTATACCAACACTCGCCCATAAGCTCCCCCTTAACGGACCACTTCTCGTTTTGTGTAAATTCACCCACCAATGATTTCATCACACGCTCTGTAGAGTATCTCTTAAAACCTGCCAAGTACTGTAATGTCTTCACATCATCAATCTTTGACAAGTTGATTCTATGATCCTCAATTGCTGATAAAACCTCTTCACGGATCTTGATTTTATCTGTCTTTCCAGTGCCTGTCCATGTCACCAGCTTATCAAAAGCAAGAATCAGATATTCAAAACAAATCATATCCAGAATGATAATCTTTCCTTCTGCCTTATCTGTTATTGATTTCAACATACGATACTTATTACGAATATCCTGATTATCAACCACATAGTCAAACAAAATATAATACTTATCGTCCTCTTTCATATCTATCTCTGCCAATGCATCCAATAAGCCCTGATTGCTTTCTTTACTTTCGACCACAAGTGCATCATTAAAGAAAAGTTGGTTAACCAATTTCCAGAAGTGAAGTCCTGCGCCGGTATCTTCTGTCCATAAATACTTCATATCACAACTCCTCTTCCAGTGTTATCCTATTATTGTCAAACTTCAACACCTTAAAGCTCTTATCAGATACATTTAGTCCATCGCAATTTCGTAGGAAAAGCATATATTGATTCGACGGCTCAAAATTAATAAAACGTCTGACTTCATCATTAATCAAATTATCTGCATTATCGACTACAATAAAACTATCTCTGCACTGTTCAATCGATTCTGAGAAATTATCTGATTTGTAATTAAACAATTTTATAGCTTTGTATTCATTAGTTAATCGTAGATCTTCTAACATTTCATAAAGCACTGTTTTACCGGTACCGCTATTTCCGCCAACTAGAGTTATTCTATCGTCAAATTCTAGATTGTATGAAAATGGATCTGCTTTAAATGTAATATTCTTATAAATCATCTGCTTCTCTCCTTTCATATTCCTTACTCCACCAGGCATTATAACCTCTCCCTCCGGTCACTATATCAGAATCGTTGAATCTGATTTGCACATCATTCGGAATATCAAAAAGCGTTGGTCTGGACATATAAATCTTTATATTATCCATAGTAAAAATTATTTTAAGCACATTCGGACCACATTCTTCTACATTCACCACCTTATCAGGATGCTTTACAATATTAAGTAATGTCTTGCAGCCAGATGACAAATTACGGATTGTACCTAAACCATATTTTGTTTCAATATGCTTATCCGGTGTCAACTTCGCCTCATCTACTTGCTGAATGAGATTTATTTCATTTTGAGACATTTCTTCATTACCTGTATTCAAATTGAAATACAAATCGTTTTGAAGTATCCAGTCTTTAGAATCATTTTTTTCTGTATATATATCTATCATTCGGTGTCACTCCTTCTCTCAATCATAATCAGAAACAAACGTTGCCATTTCTTCATAATATCCAGCAATACAATTTAAGTTATCACCTATTTTTTTGAATATCTCCACAAACATTTCCAAATCTACAACCTCATTTCCATAGTTCTCAATATAAAAATGATATTCGTCATCTGTATTAAACGGATACCGTGAAAAATCCATATTTTTCATCTTTGCATTAGCATTATGGTCTTTATCTATTTTGTCATATAATTCTAAAATATAGTCGTCGAGTTCTTTGGTCATTTCCTTAAATTGTTTTCTCTGGTCTTTATCGGATTCAAAACTTATCATACGTTTTTTTACTGTATGCCATATCTGCCTGATATCGTGCCCTCCGCAAAAGGACTCTTTCTCATTAAGCAACATATTCAAAGACCAGTTTATAGATTTTAGATACAACTCTATTGCATGGTTTGCCGAAAACAATATTGGGAAAACCACAATATCAGCCTTCTTATCCATATTGTCCTGCAAACAGTCCTGTGCGAGCATTATCGCTGCCTTCATATATCCGTCAGCAATAATCATCATATCATGAATCGGTTGATGCGGTCTGGTTCTCCAATTCATATATGCTGTTTTATCTATATCTACATTATATGAAAAAATTTTTTCCATCTATTCACCCACTTTTTAATACTATAAATATAAATTACTGAACTCCCTAAATGTTATAAAATATCAACCAAATACCTTCCATCAATTAACGAAAACACTACTTTACATGGGAATAATTTTTCACCCATATTAGCCATTCCAACTACATTCATTGCCCATTCTCCATAATCCTCCGGCAACCTATAACATATCGGCTTATCATTTCAGAGATTGTTACTAATGGAGTTCCATTCTGTGAAAATCCAACTGAAAGAACATAGAATTCATTCTTTCTACTGTGTAAGGGCAACATAGGTTGATTACTAATATCCTTATAAACTATTGCACCTCTTTGATTGTAAAAATAATTTTTGTCATCTTCTAATATAGGATAAATCGGCAATTTATTTCTCATTATTTCGTAACGTTTGTTCAAACTCTCGCAAACAAAGGCATTATAATACTCTGGTTGCATTTCTATATTACTTTTACGAATCTCATCTGCATCTGAAAAATGATTCATAAATTGAAGAAGTGCTACAAAAGACACTAAATCATCCGAATATATTCCAGAAAAAGTTTTATACCAATATTTATTATTCTCACAAATTGCCAGATATAATTTCTTATACAAATCAAGTTGCCTTTGATTCACTGCAAACCAGCCAAAATCCAAAAGAGTCCTCTTAATTTTCCCTTCTTTATAATTTCCGGTTAATGATATCTTCAATGATTGCATCAAGCGAGATATTAATCCAACAAGCATATCCGCCATTCTGATTCCAACATAATCCTTAGAATCTTCTTCGGTGACATTTTCAAGACCTACATCTATTGCAGAATTCAATGTATGAGATTCTTTCCCTTCTCGGTCAATCATCAACTGATATTCATAAATATTCATCTCTGTCAATAACTTCTTAAATCCATCAAAAGGTGCAAAATAGGACCAATCTAATGTTTCGGGTACCTCTGTGTCCTCAAGCAGTATAAGTACTTCTTCAAAAGCTTGATTCTCATGTTCTTTCAAAGTATTATTAGCTTGATTATTAATAATCCTATCTTCTAAAAAAGACCGTAGTTCTTTAACAAATATTTGTGGTTCTTTATAGATTGCTTCTATCACCTTTTGTGGTCGATATATATTGATAGCCTTAATTATTGAGTATTTCATGTAATCAACATCAATAAACATAGAACTGTGATAATTTACAAATAATTGGTTAATAACATATTCTATTTTGCTGAACACAGAGAAATATATAACTATTTTATCATCAAGCAATGATATAAGGTCTTCATAAAACTCAATAGTATGATTATTAAGAGACGCAAACCCCAGCCTAAAATCTTTTGCTTTCATAGTCTGGCTTTTTAGTTCTCCGTCTTTTTTTCTATAAGTATACTTCGATTCAAAAGCAAGATATCTGTCAGAAATACATTCATTTTCTTCTGCATTCCACCCTACAATTCCAGTTATAAAATTATCACAGTAATTATTCGCAGTAACAGTCTCATAATTAATTTTTCTACTATGCTCTGTTTCATCATAGAAAAGCATGTATTTCATATTCAGCACCTCCCTACTGATTATTTTTTGAATCACCATACTTCGACGAATCTTCCGCAACCATCATCACCTTATACTCTGGCTTATACTCATAAATTTTCCCAGAAGTAGATGCTTCATTTCCTATACCTTCTGTTCCAGAATACTCCTCAAAATTCTCCACCTGTTCCATAACTTTGTTAAATACTTCCGGACTATACTGTGGCGGATAACCATTCTTCACCAAGCATATTTTGATTTCCAATTTCAATCCATTTCTTACATTTTGGTTATTGAGCCAGTCGGCAAACGAAGACTTTGTATCAATAATATCTTTTATTTTCTTTGCTAAAGCTTTACATTTATCATTGACTATAACACCATCCACTTCTTTATCTGTTCCATATTCAAAGTTATATTGGTCACGCAAAGAAATCAAAATATCATAGAATGCTTTTTCCTCAAATGTTAAGCCAATTTTTCGAAAACTCTCCCTATTTTCGTTCATCTGACGAAGAATAGCTAAAGCCTGTTCCGTTGCAATCTTAATGACATCCTCTGATGCCTGTTCCTGTGCTTCACCAGCTTCTTCAGCAGTAAGATGTTTACGTCTTTCATGATATTCTGCAATCGTCTTTTCCAACATTTCCTGATATGATTTTGCAGCTAACTGATTAACTTTTCCATATTCCTTAATTTGTTTACGGAGCATTTTCACAAGAAGTTCCAATTTAGTTGCCGGCATTTTGACATCAGATAATTTTTCAAAATATTCCGGAGAAAAAATATCTTCTTCCTCTCCGCTTTCAAGAACACTTTCCACCTGATTATATTTTAATGCTTCTTCAACCATCTTTGAAACTGCACGATTCATCGTATCAGCGTCTACTTCACTTGTTCCGCTCATCTTACGAACAAAACCTGCTATAGCCATAAAGCATTGTGCAAGTGCAGATTCTTCTTCCCCAAGATAACCGGAAGGCTGACAAATATCAAAAGCTGCCCTCATTCGTTTTACTGTCTTTAAATAGTAGGTTTTGAAAGAAACTTTCTGAACACCTTTATTTCCTTCCGACTGTAATTCTTCTGTTGATACAAATACATATTCCGCTGCTTTTGCAAGGAGTCTGTATCGTTCTATCGGATCACATTCCGGATTTAAAAATGGTGATAAATCATAACCTGTGAACATATTTTTCAATACTTCAAGTTCTTCTCTAAACACTGATGTAGCCTGCTCTACATCATCGGCTGTCGGTGCAACAGACGTATCGCTCCATATACCTTCATGGCTTCACGCATGTTGTCGCGAATACCAATATAGTCGATAACCATACCATATTCTTTCCCCGGATATTTTCTGTTTACACGGCTTATTGTCTGTATCAGCAAATGCTTTTTGAGAGGTTTATCATTATATAAATATGTAAGGCAAGGAACATCAAAGCCCGTAATCCACATATCTACAACAATTACAATACTGAAATTTGATTTTTCCTGTTTAAAAGCAGCATCCAATTCTTCTGAACGCTTATCATTTTTAACTCCGCCAAGATAATCATACATATCTTTTTCATCATTACTGCCGACACTAGATACCATTGCCATAAATGGCATCGGTTTCAATTCTTTCAGTTCCTCTTCTGTTACAGAAACCCCATCCGGTGATTTCTTTTCCTCAAACCATTCCGGGTATTTATCCTTAAACTTCTGTAATAATGCATAAGCAATCTTTCTATTAGAACATACAACCATTGCTTTTTGTATTCTATCCGGATCACCTGCACAAGACGCAACATAATGGTTGTGGATATCTGTAGCAAGACGCTCAAGTCTGGAAGGCTCACCAAGAATTATTTCCATGGAGCTCATTGCTTTCTTACTTGCTTCGATATCCTCATATGTTGCACCATCATCTGCACATTTTTTATAATAATTCTCAATTTCTTTTACTTTTTTATTATCAAGCAATACCTTTGCAATACGCGGATGATACTTAATGGAAACAGTAAGTCCATCTACAACTGCCTGATCCATTGTATATCGGTCAATTTCATCACCAAAGGCTGATAAGTTTCCGCAATAGGCGTTCCGGTAAAACCAACGAAAGTAGCATGTGGAAATGCTTCCTTCAATACTTTTGCATATGGTTTTGAAACCATAGCTTTCATATTTTCATCGGCATCTTTACTAAACTGAATTTTCTTAGAATGTTCAAGCTGAGTTCTGTGAGCCTCGTCTGAAAAACATATAATATTCTGCCTATCATTAATAAGTCCGATTTTGTCATCTTCCCTATCGCAGAATTTCTGAATGGTACAAATATAAAAACCGCCACTTTGTCTTGCACCAAGTTCCTGCCTCAACTGTGCTCTGTTTTTTACAACAGATACTTCACCCAGATTAAGAAACTCTTTACTCTTTGTAAAAAGTTTTGAACCTTGTTTTTGCAGTTCATCTCTATCAACAATTAATATAATTGTTGGTGAACCGATTTCCGGAATATCCGTACAACGAAGTGCAAGCTGACGTGCAAGAAAAGCCATCGTATATGTTTTTCCACATCCGGTTGCTCCAAAGTATGTACCACCTTTACCACTTTTTTCAACTACCGATTTAATAATACTTTGTTTGAGTATCTTGTAGCAAAAAATTGTGGATAACGACATACAATTTCTTGCTCATCGCTATCATAAATACTATCCTGAAAATAAATATAATCTCTGAAAATCTCCAAGAATCGCTCTGGTGAATAAACACCCTTTATCATAGTTTCTGTTTCTGCAAAAGGTAAGGTGGATACAGCGTCTCCTTCATTTACTCTACGCCAAGCATAAAAGTGCTCGTAAGGTGTACGTACTGTACCTAATCTTGTTTTCACACCATCTGAAATGCAAGCCAAAGGGCAATAATGTAAAAGGTGTGGAATATCTCTCCAGTATCGAATATTAATTTGTTCCCAAGCATCATAAATAGTCGCATTGGCATCAGTGGGATTTTTCAACTCAATGACACACAGAGGTATACCATTTACAAACAAAAGCACATCCGGTCTACGATTTTCTTTTTGACCATTGTTTGTATATTCCACTGTAAACTGATTCACTACACGGAAGATATTCTTATTCCAATTATCAAAATCAATAAGTGGTATCATTCTTGGTAGCTCATCCTGCGGTGTAAACTGAACACCATTTACCATCCAGCCGTATACTTTATGCAAAGTAGCAAAATCACTTTCCGCACCTACAAGACGAACATTATCATATATCTTTGTCACCTCGTCTTCTGTCAAATCCGGGTTGGTGTCTGCTATAAACTTCTTGAAATCATCAGCAATCAGTACATCTCTTTTTGTGACACGAGAGATATTATTGCCAGAAGAATACTTCCAACCTTCCGCTTCTAAAAAGCCAATAAAGGCATATTCATATTCTGATTCACAATAATGACCATTGTATTCTTTTAATCTTGCCATAGGCTATGCCTCCTTTGCTTTTCTTGCCTCTTCTATAGAACCTTTAATAAGAATAGGACAGATGTCTTTTATCTGTGCTTTGAGTTTTTCGTTAATCTCTTTTCGTATTTTGTATGCTTCATAAATACCAACTATGTCTTTTTGAACGTCAATAGATGGAAGTGGCATTCGTACTTCTTTCATATCATCAAGCTAAATGTTTCTCTTGCACTCCCCCACGAATGAAAACGGGCATATCGATCAAATTCTGTTCTGCAAAAAAATAAATACAAATATTTAGGAAGTAGTTTAGTATTATCAGTTTGTATTACAGTTGATATTGACGATACTAAATAGTTCTCCCCCGACTGATTCAAAGCTAACGACATTTTATCTGCTCTTCGTGAAGTGTCAGAAATAAAAGCAATCATTCCAGGCTCTACTACCTTGTAATTTTCTAGAGAAACCCCCTCCATATTAGCTTTAGTATTGATGAATTCTTTACTTGTTGCTATACCTCGTACAGAATCCAACTTGAGATTACCAATATTTTTTTTATTGACCTCTTCTACATAGGTGGCAATTGCCTCACAAGGCATTTGTCTCCTCAAATCTTCAATATACGCATCACAAACAAGTTTTAAATCCTCTAAACCACACTCATAACTTTTTTGATTTTCAAGCATAGCATTATAGACATCTACATACTTTTGTTGTATTGAAAAAACAGGTAAGTCAACACTCATATCACACAGAGTATCCCACGAAAAGACTTCTGTTGAACTTCCCCAAGATTGATAACAAGCTTCTCTGTCCCATTCATCACGTTTAAAGTGCAAAAATAAGTAATCTGCCAAAACAATCTTTTTCATAGATGGTTTTACCTTAAAAGCAATATTATTCCAACTAATGATAAAGTTATCATTAGTATTATTATATCCAAAACCAATTCTTTTTCCATGTGTCCGCGGATTATAAATAAATTCTCCTGGGTGAACCACAAGAAATTTTGATAAATCAGTTTCTGAGACATTTGCTTTTGTAGGTATAACCTCCTTTGTAATGGTCATTCCTTTAACATCATCAGGACCATATTGCAATTCAGAATTTGTGTCTTGTACTAATTCAATCAATTCACCAAGTTTATATTTAGTCAATCCCATATCCAATCCCCCTAAATGCTTCCTCCAGCATCTGCTGGGATTTCTTTTCTTGTTTCATAACCTCTTTCATTTCAGATTGAATACGAGCCATTTCTTTTTCATAATCAATTTCTAAATCATGGTCAATAAACTCAATGTATTTGCTTGGTGTGAGAGCCCAGCCTTTATTTTCAATTTCATTAATGCACACACTACGGTAAAGTTCTGGCATCTCATAGTCTGCTCCATCAGTTCCCTCACATTGCCATGTGTGATAAATATCTGCTGCCTTCTCAATTTGTTCTGTATTCAACCGAACTTTCTTTTTGCTCTCACCCTTAACAGCATTTTCTGTCCATTGGCGTAAATCCATAAAGAGTATCTCATGCTCGCGATTTCGGAGATTTCTTCCATGGTATTTTCCACCTTTTTTATTCTGATTCAGTATCCAAAGAGTAACACTGATATCTGTTGTAATAAACAATTCTCTTGGCAGAACAACGATAGCCTCAATTTTATCATTCTGAATCAGTTCCTTACGTATTTCCAATGTATCACTATCATTCAACGCACCATTCGCAAGAAGGAATCCTGCTACTCCATCAGTTTTCTTCAAATGTGAAAGTATATGCAAAATCCATGCATAATTTGCGTTACTTTCAGGTGGCGTTTGATAGTCAGACCAACGAGGGTCATTTTTCAAATTGTCATTATACCAGCCTTTCAGATTAAAAGGTGGATTTGCCATAATATAGTTAAAGTGCAGCCCCTTGTGTAAATCATGTGTAAATGATGAATCTGCTTCTTCTCCTAGATTATGGCTTATTCCACGCAAAGCCAAATTCATTTTCGCAAGGCGATATGTAGCCGGTTCTTTTTCCTGACCATATACATTGATACCATTTAAGTTTCCCTGCTTTGACTTTACAAGTTCAGCACTCTGAATAAACATTCCTCCTGAACCACAGCAAGGATCATATAAGGTGCCATCATAAGGCTCAATCATCGTTGCAATAAGTTGAACTACGTCATGAGGTGTATAAAATTCTCCTTCCTCCTTTGTAGCATTTACTGCGAACTCCTTAAGAAAGTATTCGTATACACGACCAATAAGGTCTTTTTCCTCTCCAAATGTCTTATGACTGATTTTGTTCACTTCATCAACAATTTTCTTTATATCATTAGCTGCTAAATTGCGTGCTGTAAATGTTCCTTTAACAAAACAGCCTTTCAACTGTGGATCTTCTTCCTCAAGCCTTTGCAAAGCTGTATCAAGTGCAACATTAAGCTGTGGTGCCGGTGTACTGATAATAGTCGACCATCTTGCTTCTGGTGGTAAATTATATGTACCATCTGCAAAAGTAGCATCATCAAAGAATGCTGCTCTAATGTTCTCATCTTCCGGATCTAATCCCTGCTCTTTAAGTGTCTGTTTTAGATTTTTAATTCCATCCTCATACTTTTCGCCGATAAACCTCAAGAACACTAGCGTAAGCATCATATCTCTTTTTTCAAAGAATGAGCCGGAGTTACGTGCCGCACGCAAATAATCTCTACAATTAAATAAAATATTATCTATGTTTAATGCCTTTTCAGTTGTTTTCTTCTTAGCCATATTACTTTTCTTCCCTTTCCTCGTCTGGAACAAATTCCATGATATCCTGTATCTCACAATGCAATACTTTACATACTTTTTCCAAAACTTGTGTACTTACATGTTCATTCTTCCCTAGTTTCGCCAGTGCATTTGTTGTAATTCCTGCCTGATCTCTAAGGTCAACTTTCATCATATTTTCATCTATTAATTTCTTCCATAATTTGTTGTATCTGATTGCCATTATTATCCCTTTCGTATCATTACAACTATTTATCATTTCTTTTCATTATATCGTCAAACCCAGTTTATTTCAATCTAAAATTGATTTTTTCAATCTCTGAATTACATATAAAGCGTGTTCTCATAATAACATCATCAACAATTTTTTAATTCTTGTCCAGCACTCCCTTGATGCATCCAGTAATTTCACAGTCATTGGCTTCTTTAAGAATCTTCGTTCCACACACTCCCTGACCATCAAATCACCATTCTGTTTCTCACAGACAAAATCCGAGCTGTATTCCCCGGCTTCCAGACCGGACAGCATCACATTGCATTGAAATTCAATTATGCTGTCTTCCTTTCCCAGAAATGTTCCCAAATCTGACATTATCCTCCCAAAATCAGGATTATCACATCGTTTCTTTTCCCAAAACCGCATTCCGGAATCCCCAAAAGCCTGAAAAACGTTGATTTTACGCCAATCTTTTCCCAGAACCAGAATCCCAAAAACGGCTTTTTCCTTTTTCTCCACGTCCCTTCGCACACCCACTTTGCATTTTTTTAGCAAACTCACTTGTAAAAACTTCCCTTTCCTGCTCTTCCGGGATACTGCACTATTTTTACTTTTTTCTTTCTGCCTTTTTCTCCCGGCGATGCATACAACACCAGGTTCTTTTCAGGCATACTTTTGATAAGATTCTTTTGTAACTTTTCTCTCAGAACGGCTGGAAACAGCTTATTTACTGCATTTTCTCCAGATGTGGATTTCTTTAAGGTTTCTTTTTTTCTCTTCTTTCAGGACTGAAAAAGCCCTGCATCAGGATGGTCTCTGATGCAAGGCTTCTAATTTTTTTCTCTATGTTTTTGTGTCTTTTTTGATGTTTTCTCGGGTGCTCCGTATGGCTCGGATTTTCTGATTCTTACAAAGAAGATTATCAAAAAAGTGCCAAAGAGGAGTGCCAAAAAATATCAACTATTCAAACTCGCAAATAAAATCTTATCACTATACACTTTTGTATAGGAACTATGGTTCTATCTGGTTTTATATGTGTTCCACTGTCCAAAGTCCACAGACTGTACTGAACGGTGTTATCAATTTGTTATCACATCTCTGTTATCAATCAAAGATTCTCGTGATATCCTGATATCGGTTAACTACACGATAAATCTCTACATATTCGTTACCGATCTTGTAGATAATAACATAATCTTCCCATATCGCATATTTATAATCTGTCCGAAAGCTGACCCGTTTGGAGAGATCCGACCCCATTCCAGGAAACATCTGAAGGTTTTCAAATTTACCGTAAATTTCCTTTATTGTCTTTGCCGCATATTCTTCATTATCCTCAGCAATGTAATCCCGGATGTTCTTCAAATCCTTTGCAACAATCGGATTGATCCGCAGTTTTAACATCTTATTCCCCCACAAGTGCTTTTAATTCATCCAGATCCAGCCAGCCTTCTCCGTCTTTCACTGCTTCTTCAGCTTCCTGCAGCTTCAAGAGAAGCTTTTTCTCTGCACGGTCACGCTCATAATCTTCAATATCCATGACAACGAAACGTCCTCTGCCATTCTTAGTCAGATATACTGGTTCTCCTTTATGACAGTTCTTCAGGACTTCATTATAATTTCTCAAATCAGATACTGGTAAAATATTTGCCATATTCTTTCAGCTCCTTCCTTTGATTTTAAATTGTTTCTGCTACTTCTATTATACACAAAAAGCTGTAAAATTCAACGTAGATTTTTACAGCTTTTATTTTATGCATTAGGGTTAGCGACCCTTTTATACTTTTTCTATATTTTCTTTTAATTTTCGTTTTAATTCTTTGGAAATAGGATATTTTTTTATCTTCCGCAATATTTCTTCCTTTGTTTCGCCTTTTCGATATAATTCTTTTATAACAGCAGAAAATATAGCATCCACTCCATATTGAGCTATGCCTTCTGAAATAAGACCAATTATACCTAATGTAGCTATTCCACCTAATATTCCTCCTGGCCCTAAAGCTGCCAATGCTGTTGTAATTGCTGCCCCTCCAGCAAGTCCAGTTGCACCAATAGCTGTTACCAATACTAGACCTGGTATTCCTAAAGCAGCAATCTTTGATACTAATTTATCCATTTACATTTCCTTCCACTTTAGTTCATTTTTGAATTTATCATATTTTAAAAGTAATTGTCTTTTATTACCTGCAGCCAGGTTAACCCAACTAAGCCACTCACGTTAGCCTTGCGGACAAATTTCCAAAATATCTTTATCACATTCATCAATGATATATTGGGGTACAGTATCGTATTCACATGGATTCAACTGGAATAAATAATCATTTTCAATATGAAACGCTTCATTCACAAATTTTTTAATCACACTGTTGGAACTATTTTCATTAAACATGATACGATATATTTGCAATTTTTCATAATTACTTCCACTATTTTGATATAATTCTTTCAATACCGTTATATCTTGCGTTTTTTGGTATTCCGTATCGTAATCAAAATCTGAAATATAGTTTGTTTTGATTTCATTAGTCGCATCCTGTATTTCTTCTGGCGTCATCAATCGGTTCGGTGTTCCGTTCGAGAAATGATACTCTGGCTTTTCTCTTTTATGAAAAATATTGGATAATAATTGCCATGCTAAACCACTTGCATTTTCTATTTCCAATAATCTTCTCAAATATACCAATTTATTAAGAGAATCCATATCCGATGATATATTTGCATGAGCAATCTCGCCAAAAGATTTTATATCTGCTTTTGTAATTTCTTTTTCTTGCAATATACCTTGTTTCGTTGTTAAAAATGCAGCTGTTGGGGTTGGATTAAAATTATACGGCATATTATAGATTGCATCAATAACAGTATTAAATTCATGGGTCAAAAGCAATACTGTTCGATTTTTCAAACTATGCTTTCCCATAAAAAGCATATTAATAATAGCGAATTTTTTATTTCCATCAAATGAAGAAATCGGATCATCTAAAACAACCAGATCCGGATTCTCTTTCAAAACACTATACATGAATAGCACTAATGCAAATGCATTCCTTTCCCCATAACTTAAATGTTCATTTACTGTTTGAACATTATCAGTTCCCTCAATATGTTTTAATACTAAATGATAATCTGTTGTATTTTCTTCCTCTATTGCAACTTGATATTTATATCCTGCATAATATAGAAATTCATTTATTTCCGAACTATACATTTCAATAGTCTTTTTAATAAGTTTTTTCTGCTGTGCAATTTCTCCTTGTAATTTGCCAGCTTTTTCCAAAACCTCATCTAAGGTTTTGTTTATTAACTCCACTTTTTCATTCGACAGTTCTGAATTCAAATGCGAATAATATGATAAATCTATTTTATATTTTTTCAGCTCATCTGCTATTTTTTCAGCATTTTTTAATGAATGAAATCCCATTTTTTTCAATCCATACAACTGTTGCATAAAACTGTCTGCTTGAGCTTTTATTTCCAATAAGTAATTCTTTTGTGTATTTGTGATTCCTGACACATTTTTTGTTATTTCTTCAATCTTAACTGCTGTTTCATTTGTAAAATACGGCATCAGCTCTTTAAAAACTTCTAACATTTTAGTTAACTGTTCTACCGCTTTTGCATCATACTCTTCACTTACTTTTAAGATTGTTTCTTTGGTTTCTTTTATAGATCCAGAACAGTACGGACACTGTTCTGCCATATCTAAATAATGTTTTCCTTCTAATTGCCATTTAATCCACTTGACATTATCATTATTCTTCAAATATGGCTCATAAACTTCCAAACCAACAGGAATATTATCAAGTTTATTACCTTTTCCAATTCCCTTTCCTATGGCACCAGCTGCAGAATATCCACTCTTTGCCTTTCCAAATCCATCGATGAATTGTTGGAAAACTTTTATCAATTCCTCCAATTCCGGATGATTTTGAAAAGTAATATTTATACTTTCCAACAGTTTTTCTATTTCTTTTATATGTGTATCATAATCCGGAGATTTTACAAATATTTCAAAGCTATTCTTAATCAATTCATTTTGCTGATATACATAGTCTTCAATATACTTCTCATTAAAAACTGAAACCTTTTTAAATTGATCATACCCTATTAATTCTGGTGAATTTTCTTCCTCCACACCATAATATTTGAATGGCAATAATAAATTCTTTTTTTCTTGATCATTTGTGACAAAAGCCTCTATTGCTTTTGATATTGTTGATTTTCCTGTTCCATTAATCGCATATTTTATATTAAGCCTCCCCTCAGTAATATCAAATTCTCCATTTTCAATGTTATTACAATTTTTTATCTTTAATTGCATCATCTATCCCCCTTTGATTTTGTTTAGTTTTCAATCTCCCGAATTAAATTCTACCAGCTTTTCCCAGTCAATACTTCCATCTTCTCTGCAGAAACTATTAGAAAACTCCCTAACAAGTCTATTAGCTGCTCTGTTATAACTTTCTTTATAATCAGCCACATATTTCTCCGGCATAGTTCCCATGTATCCGATAATCTTTATGTAAAAGTCCTCGTCTCCTGTTAATTCTGCCCAGAATCGTTTTCCAGCCAATTCCTGATACATTTTGGGCTTTCCTCTACCAGATTCTTTCTTTTTCCCATAACAATAACCGATATACGCTTCATACCTTGCCTTTGCTTGCTGTGCCAACTTAGAAGCAGCTGTAAAATTCTGTTCCTGTCGTTTCTTACTGTCTGCATTAAATACGGACGGCCCACTTTTAACAGCTATTGCAGAAATTGTATTTGTTTCATTGTTCTGGATCATAATATCAATACCTTCTGCCAGGGCTTTATTTCCACCACTTGCAGCAATAGCAATCGGTTCAAAAAAGCAATTACCAAAAATAGTTTCTTCACTGGAACTTACAAATGCAGTAAGAACCGAATCTACAATTTCAGTTGCACTCTGCATAGCCTTTGCACGGTATAAATACGGATTTTTACGTTTCATTACCTTCTGTATGTTTAATCCATCTATCTTCTCAATTAGTGTTCCATAAAATGTTTCTAAGGCAGAAGCAATCGCCTGGATTACAGCCTGTTCATCATATGCATTATTTAACGGCATATAAATTTCCTCCCAATTCTATTGCATTTCTAATCTTATTATGTACATTTGTACCTCTAAAACGTTTTGTCTGAACTAAAGCTGTCTTATTAGCCACAGAAAGCACAGCCTTTCCAATAGCTTCTGCTAATCCCACCGGAACAGCATTCCCTATCTGTCGATATTTTGCTGCTGTCGTTCCAGTAAATACCCAATCATCCGGAAATTGCTGAATTCTTGCATATTCTTTTACGCTTAATGGTCTATCTTGTGTAGGATGACACATCATTGTTGCTTTCTGTACTGGAGAAGTAACTACAGTTGGTGAAGGCTGATCATATGATAACCTTCTATAAAATCCAACTTTTCCACCTCCGGATTTATATGCACCTCCCATAGCAATAGGAATAATATTCTCTGGTAAATCTCTCCAATTCCCACCTTCCGGAACCATTTTCAAGAATTTCAATCTTTCTTCACTTAACGTTGCACATTCTCCATGGTCAGATTCCAAATCTTCAATCACACTTCTAACTGTCTGCCACTGATACTCCTTGCTTTGATGCATCTGAAAATGTGTAGATTGGTAAGAAAATATCTTCATTATCCCGACTACCAATTAACACAAACCTCTCTCTGAATTGTGGAACGCCATAATTTACAGCATCAAGTACGCCATATACAGTTTTATATCCCAGTTTATCAAATTCTGCTAAAATCACATCAAGCACTGTTCCTAATTTCTGATCAGGATCGCTTTCATCTCTTTCAGACAAAGGCACATGTTTCAATGGCGACGACATAATTCCTTTTACATTTTCCATCACGAAAAAGCGAGGCCGTATATAATCAATCATACGAATGAAATCCATAAACAAACTGCCTCTCGGATCATTTATACCCAATCTTTTTCCTGCTGTAGAAAAAAGGCTGGCACGGCGGTCCTCCGCAAATCAAAAATGGCTCTCCTACAGATAAGCCTGTCATATCTAATAATTGCTGGGGCTGTATTTCCCTAATATCTCCGCCCAATACTCTATGGCCATTGGCTGCATAGTTTTTACACAGGCTGCATCAAAATCCTGTCCAATTGCCACATTTAAACCTGCTTTTCCCAATCCAATGTCTAATCCCATTGCTCCAGAAAATAAAGAAATAACATCTCTATTGGCAGCATATCTACTATAATTATTTTGTTTTATATTTTTATGCATTAAACTTTCTCTCCGTTTTTTAATACGAATTTTCTTTCAAAAGAACTGTTTACCGCACCTGCTATATCTTCTAATTCAGCTATGGTAAAACTCTCCCTTTTCATTTTTCCATTAAAATTCTGTGGTGTTGTCCCTATTCGCCGTGCAAGCTCAGCTACGCTAATATCTGACCGCACACACAGTACCTTGATTTGTTCAGAAATCGTCATTTCGGGTACCTCGTCATTTAATCAACTCTTACTTTACAAGTATAAATCATAGCCTTTATACCGTCAATCAAATAATTCATGTCCAACAGCCAATGGTACTTGTATCTTTTCCTTTAACTTGTTAGAATAATTAATATTCCCAAAGGTGGTGACCCGTTTATGTCTCGTGATTCTGAAACTGTCTCTAAAAATATGCGTAGCATTCATAGCAAAGACACATCCATAGAACTTCAACTCAGAAAAGCTCTATGGCACAAAGGATACCGATATCGAAAAAATTATAAACCTTGCCCGGCTCTCCTGATATTGTTCTGACCAAATACAAAATTGCTATTTTTTGCGACAGTGAATTTTTTCATGGAAAGGACTGGGAAATCTTAAAACTCCGTCTTGAAAAAGGTAAAAATCCAGATTACTGGATTAAAAAAATTGAACGTAATCGTTCCCGTGATTTTGAAACTGATAAAAAGCTCTTGTTTCTGGGTTATACAGTTATACATTTCTGGGGTCAAGATATCAAAAAATATACCGACGAATGTATTCAAGCTATTGAAGAAGCTATATGGGACAGCACCTTTTCAGATTCTTCTTTCGATTCCTCTGACGAATAGTATAAAATTTATGGCTGCATCTTTTTTGATACAGCATAATGGTTTAAACATATATTATCTCTTTCAGTACAATTTCTTCTGCACTAACTTTGATATTATTCATCAATCTAACCCACCTCATCTGATCCTGCCTCTTTAAGTTTTCGTTTACACCCTGTTTTCCCACCATCTGCTTTACCAAGGTTTCCACCTGCTCTCTGGTCTCCTGATCGACTCGGTTCAGATGTGCTGTTAGTTCCCCCGTCATCAATAAATACTGATATCGTGCCGGTCTATGCATTTTCAGAAACTGTTTTCGCAACATTCCGTATTTACCATATGTCGGTTCTTCCTCATTCATTGCCAAATCCGGCAGATAATAATCTCCATGCAATGTGTAGCTTAATCCATTGCTTTCATCATAAATGTGCTTTTTCATCGTCTTATCTCTCCATTCCTCTATTTTTTGTTTTATTTTTCTTACGCTGTTGATTCTCCATTTCACTTTTACGGGCACCCCAAGCCAATCTTTCGTGAATACTTCCTTTGGGCATTTGCTCCATTTGCCGTTTTTCTTCTAATGCTTTCTGCTCCTGTATATCCTGTTGTACTGCATTTTCTACAATATTTTCTCCAAGAACACGCACTACCCGCTCATATCTGTCGGAAACACCCTGCAATTGTTGCTTTTCCTCAGATAACTGCTGTTTTTCTTCACATACTGTATCTAGCTGTCTCTGCACTCGGTTATATGCCTGCTTTGTTTCCTGATATTTGTGTTTCCATTTTTCTACTTCTTTGGTAAGTTCTTTGACCTGGGCTGCCATTGCAGCAATTTTATTTTTCATCTGGGTAAACAATGGTTTTATCTTTTTATCCCGGTAAGTTGTTGCACGTTCTAATGTCCCAGCTTCCGGTAGAATTGCTTTCACTGTCCCATATTCCTTTATTTCTTTACTGACATTATCCATAACAGGCTGCAACCGTTCTCTGCGTTCTTCCAGGCTGTGCAGATCTTTCTCAGCTTTTTCCGCACGCTTCTCAGCCTCCTCTTTATATTTAACTGCCTGCTCCTCATCATCTTTTAAAAGCTGGATATCAGCTCTTACTTCCGCAATCTGTGCAATCAGTCCTTCATTCTCAGCAGTGAGATATTCTTTTTCCTGTTCCAGTGTCTGTACTTCCTTTTTACGCTCTTTCTTCTTAAAATTATAAACATCAAGATGCTCCTCATGTGTCCCTTTCTGCTCCCATTCAATTCCATGCTGTCGTGCAACCTCTGCAAGCACTTCTTTTTCATGGTTGATCCACTGATTCAACTCTGTATCGTGTTTGTTCCCGCCTTGAAATCCCAGGCTTTTTAATGCCTGCTTCAGTGAAACCCTGGTATCCATTCCTTTCCCTTTCCAGCCAGTTACATAAGGAACAAAATCAATATGCAGATGCGGTGTAGCTTCATCCTGGTGCAGATAACAGCTAAATACATGAAGTGTTGGATTTCGTTGCTGAAAATTCTTTACATACTCATCCAGTACTTTTACCGCCAGGTCTCCTTCTGTCGTTCCCACAGCCATATCTTCTCGATTTCCAATCTGGAAAATCACTTCATGGAACAGCTTTTCCTGCTTTCCCTGACGAATTTTTTCATAGTAATTTGTAATCTGCCGGTCCTTTCTTTTTCCCACATTGTACCGTTCCACAGAATCATCAAACAACTCTTTATATACTTCTTTCAGATTTTCATTCTGGTAACAGATATTCAGGTGTACTCTGTCTGGGTCTACATTTTCAGCTACAAAATCCCGTCTGTTATGAGCCAGCGATCCAGCTCCAATCATGCCGCTAATCGTTCTTCTCATCATTATGCTCCTCACCTCTCCTTCTAAAAAGCGTGCCAGATATGGCACATAATTTGTATTTCCGCCAATTATGGCGATTATAAGAAATCTTCGCCGGATACGGCGGTTTTGTTACTTTTGTCAAAAGTAACGCAAAAGCACTTTCGACAGCCGTACCGCCTATCAAAAGTACCCTTGCGCCCTGCCGGGGGCAAGACGTCCGGAGGACGTCTGTTCTGCACCTACCGGAGCGGAGACCATTATTTCTCCCGCTAGTCGGATTGCTTCTGCGTTACTCACTTAACTAATCTATTACTGTATTCTCGCCCGTATATATTCCAGATCTCCGCAGTACGGTGTTCCTACCAGATACCATTCCCTTGCCGGATTCATCTCCATTCTGGTCTGCACCCACTGATCATCAATTAGTACTTCCAGGCATTCCCCACAATGAAATCCTGTATCAATCCATAAATCTGATGACAATAAACCATATCTATCGTTACTGCTGTTATATCCTAATCTTCCTTCTCTCATTGCTGTATGCTCCTTTCTATTGTCCTACTGTAAGGACGCCCTGATTCAGGGCTCCCTTTCGCAGCCTATAATTTACCGATAAATAATCGGGTAATCTATAACCTCTCGTCTGTATCTTACCGGCTTTCTCCTTGTATGATATTTACAGGTGCGTGACACGCTCCTGTTATAAAGTGATCAGCAAGAATCTCTACCAACGAAAGTTTTCCAGTATTCCCTTCCTTTCCAGGTATTCCTGCCTGGACTTTTCTCTCTCTTCCTCTGTTGGGGCTGTTTTGTACTTGCTGTATAACTCCCGATCTACCATTGCATTCAATTTCTTTTCTAACCCTTTCCTTATGATTTCTTCGCCCTCATAATTCTCCATCAGGAAATATTGCAACAGTTGAAAGAATAACTCATATGGTATCTGCACATTTCTATTTTTCATCTGATCTCCTTTCAAGGTGGCAAGATGCCCTATTATTAAGATATGGTCATCTTGCCATCTTCCTTTTTCTACTCTGACAACATCCAATACCACTGATTTCCACGTTTTACGGAATCTATTCCCAGTTCCATTTTGGCATTTCTCAGTGTTTTCTTTTTAATTCCCAGTTTTTCTGCTTCTTCCTCAATTTTCTTTTGTGCCATACCTCCATCAGCCAGTATCTCAAGCAGAAATTCTTTTGCTTTCCGGGTTTTCTGTCCTTTTCCCTCTCCATTGAGCAATTCATCTGCACTAATGTCATATTCACCAATCCATTCAAATCCGTTGTTTTTATCCAGACGGAACGCAATAGCTTTACCTTCCGGTGCCAAGGAACTCTTTGTATGGCACACAACTCTTACTTCTGGTTCATCCTTAATACGTCCGACAATCAAAACGCTTCTTGCAGCTGCCTGAAAATCGATGGAACCCAGTCCCCGGTAAGATGATTTTCCATTGCTGTTCTTGTTCATGTGTCCGATCAGGATAATCGCACAATGATATTTCTCCGCCAGGATCGCTATGCGTTTCATCAAAGGACGGATTTCATTAGCTCTGTGCATATCTACCTCTGCTCCAAGGAATCCCTGAATCGGGTCAAGCACAACCATTCTGGCTTTTGTCTGCACAATTGCTTCTTCCAACCGGACATCTGCCATCGTCAGCGGTTGCTCACTGTCATCGATAACCATGACCTTTGTGCAGTCTGCACCTGCAGCAAGTAATCTTGGTTTTATCGTATCTCCAAGACCATCTTCTGCAGTCTGGTAGATTACATTTACTGGTGCCTCCAAATGCTGTGTTGACGCATTGTTTTCAATATTTTCTGCATCTACCATATCGCTTTCACTATCAATATCTATCCTTTTATCTTTTGTTGAATCAGCTGGAAGAATAGTCTCTCCTTTGGTCAGTTTTGCAATAATTTGAAGCACCATTGTCGTTTTTCCTTCTCCCGGATCTCCCTGTATAATTGTTACTTTTCCATAGGGAATAAATGGATAAAGCAGCCATTCAATCTGCTCCACTTCCACCGTATCCATATTGATGAGTTTCAGTTCCGGTTCCAGCCTTTTCTGTACTGTTTTATTTGTTTCTGTTCTTTTGTTTTCCATCAAATCCTCCTTATTTTCCCGTTGAAAGAAAGAGTGGTTTTTGATAGAATACTCATAGAAGTTTTTTGGAAGAGTATTCTACCAAATCCCTGCCTTTAGGTGTTTGCCGACACTTAAAGGCTTTTTTATTCCGCTTTCATTCCAGCCATTGTTATTGTGATAAGCCGAATCACTTCCAATAAATCCTCCGGCACATCTTCTCCCTTTTTCAGACGTTTCAGCTCACTCAGTACCTTTTCAAGTTCCTTCTTCAAAGCTTTATACACCCTGGGATTTCCTGTAACCACAACTTCTTTTTCCTGCAGTCTTCGGATAATATATTCTTGTTTGGTTAATCCCGATAGCCGTACTGCCGTCTCCAGAAGTTCATCTTCTTCCGGTGACATCCGAAATGCTACAACTTTATTTCTCCAACGTCCCTGCTGATCCAGACATTTAGCCGACATTTGCAAGTCCTCCTTCCACTTCATTTAATTCTTCTTCCATATTTTCTGCATCCAGCTGCTCTGCCATGTCCTGCTGTACCGACGGGAATAGATGTGCATACCGGTAAGTAATCTTTTCTGCTGAATGTCCAACCCTTTTTCCGATCGCCAATGCGGTATATCCCATATTGATCAGCAGGGATACATGACTATGCCTGAGATCATGAACTCGGATTTTCTTTACACCACTCGCTTTGCAGCCTCTTTCCATCTCATGTTTCAGGTAATATTTTGTCACAGGAAAAATGCGGTCGTCAGACTTTAAACTGTAATATAGTTTCAGGCAGTCCTGCATTTCATCACACAGGAACTGTGGCATTATGACTGTCCGTACACTGTTCTTTGTCTTTGGCGTACTGATTACATCTTTTCCCTTCAATCGCTGATAGGACTTATTGATCCGAAGCGTTTTCTTTTTGAAATTAAAATCTGCCGGTGTTAAAGCAAGCAGCTCACCGGAACGAATCCCGCACCAGTAAAGCAGTTGAAAAGCATAGTAGGAAAGAGGTTTGTCCATCATTTCTTCTGCAAACCGCTTATATTCTTCTTTTGTCCAGAACAACATTTCCTTGCCTTCTTCTTCTCCCGGTGCCCCTGCTTTTCTCGCAGGATTAGTGCTAAGGTCGTAATATTTCACTGCATGATTGAAAATGGTGCTTAACTGTCCATGTATCGTTTTCAGATACGTTGGCGAAAGCGGTTTTCCTGTCTTCGTTTTCAGTTTCTCATCTGGTTATGCCAGTCCATCACATCTTTCGCTGTAATTTCTGATACTTTTCGCTTTCCAAGATACGGAAGAATCTTTTTCTGAATAATATTTTCTTTCGTAAGCCAAGTACTCTGCTTCAAAGAAGGTCTGATATCTTCTTCATACATAGTGCAAAAGCTTTCCATTGTCATATCCACGCTTGCTTTCTTCTGTAATTTGAATTGTAATTCCCAGTCCGCAGCTTCTTTTCTTGTAGAAAATCCTCGTTTGCATTTCTGTTTTCTTGCACCTGTCCAGTCCTGATACCGGATCATCACATACCAGGTGCCATTGTCATTCTTATAAATTGCCATTCTTAATTCCTCCCATCATTCGATCTTGTTCCATAGAACTGCTCATAGAAATATTTCCGGTCAACCTTTCCTGCAATGGTCTGACATCCCATCGCCTGTAACTCCCTGTTTAGCCTTTTCATCAGCTTGTATGCGTAGGATTCTGATACTTCCAGGACTTCCATGACCTCTTTCACATTCATAAACATTTTACTCATAGAAAATTTCTCCTTTCTCTTTACTATACTATTTTGTATGGGTTGAATTATACTATACTATTCTGTATTGGTCAAGTACTTTCAATACATTTACCCATACTTTTTTGTATGGATTTTCTTGTCTCTACCATTTGGATATGCTATACTCAACCTATCAAGAAGAAGACAGGAGATATAGCATATGGCAATAGGCGAAAGAATCCACCATTTCAGACTTCTGCGTGGTTTCACGCAGAAATATTTGGGTCAACAGCTGGGATTCAGTGATTCACAGGCTGATGTCCGCATTGCACAGTATGAAAAAGGGGCACGCAGTCCAAAAGAAAAATATCTGAACGCATTGGCTGATATTTTTGAAGTATCCCCTCATGCTCTTGCTGTCCCAGATATTGACAGCTACGTTGGACTGATGCATACCTTATTTACCTTAGAAGACCTTTACGGGCTTCACATTGATGAGATTGACGGAGAACTTTGTCTCCGGCTGGACAAGGCCAAGGGAACCACCTACCTTTCCATGTTCGATATGTTCCATGCGTGGCAGGAACAGGCAGAAAAACTCAAATCCAGCGAGATCACTCAGGAAGAATATGATCAGTGGCGTTACAACTATCCAAAAAACGCAAAATAAAAGCCGACGAAAAAAGGCCTTACCAAATTGATTTCACTCAATTCAGTAAGACCTTTTTTGTCGGTTTCACACATATTACTCGATAACCACAGGATACCTGATAAATAATGCCAAAATATCCAGTGTTATCATTTTGTTATCAAATAGAACTTTATCTGCCCGGAAACGCCCTGTTTATACAATGTCATTAACTTTAGCAAAAAGCAGAAATCGTAAGCATTTATAAAACTACGATTCCTGCTTTTTGTTTTTTTGTATGGGCATACTTATCCTCTTTTCTTTCTACTCGTATTTTTTAGATCAGTA
>ENA-OQBT01000307-OQBT01000307.1-human-gut-metagenome-genome-assembly--contig:-NODE-307-length-32682-cov-2.243496_pt1 | contig 32682 bp, 47 predicted proteins | sample MGYA00242749_ERZ504557 | MGnify/ENA primary metagenome ERZ504557 (study PRJEB26092, sample SAMD00036243) | human gut metagenome | host: Homo sapiens | study: EMG produced TPA metagenomics assembly of... | reverse complement strand
GAATTGAGGGAGAGGAAGACGGCTTCTGCGCCAGCACACACTACGATCTGGCACTTCCGAAGATTGACTGGGATGCACAGTGGAAGGTTTCGACCGAGCGCGCTACCCGTCCTCAGACCCGACCCCATCCGATCTATCTTGGAAACAACCGCAGATTCGACATCGACCCGACCTGGTACGATCTGGGCGCAGAATCTCCGAAAAAAGAGGAGAAAGAAACGCCGCCGTCCTGCGGATGCTGCTGCGGCTGATCAAATCATAGATAAAAAATAGAAAACACCGTTTCAGAGGCAGATTTCCAAAAGGAAATAAACTTCTGAAACGGTGCTTTTTTCCGACGCACAAACTGCAAAAGGAAAGGCATGAAATCCGCTTATCGTCCGAAATGGAAAAATCCCTTTTTCTCATACGGCTCACTCGTATACGAAACCAGCTCATATCCGATGTCCTTGATCTGCTGTTTCAGATACGGAATATCGAGCGGCGCTTCACTGATGACAACGGTCTCGCCGTTTTTTGCAGAAGAGTTTACTTTCTTTGGAGAGCAGCTCTTGCGGACTACATCATTCATATGGGATTCGCACATGCCGCACATCATACCATCAATTTTTAAGACTGTTTTAATCATACAATACCTGCTTTCTTCCGGGAATACAGCAAAACGAAAGCGTGCCGGACTGTATTCCTGGGGTTTTGATGAAAAATTTGAAATCACATACCCTATCGGGGTATCTAAAATATAGCGCGGATAAAAAGAAATGTCAATAAGCTGATAAAATATGATAATTATTATCATTTAAGAAGGAAAAATACGGTCATGGAAGGGCGATTCGCCGGCAGAACATGGAAACTTGCCGGAATCGCAAAGTTCGTGTTACAATTGGGACAGCAGAGCAAAACAAGAGAGGAGACAAAAATATGCTCTCACAGATGAATTACCGAAAAGAAACACAGCCCCACGGTGATGAGCTTTTTCCGCTGAGCATTCACGTTTTCGAGACAGACCTGCAGAGTACCGTGCGGGTGTACTGCCACTGGATGAGGAAGTGGAGCTCTTTTATGCAGTAAAGGGCGAAGCTGTTTTTCATATGGATACCGAGACCTTTCTCCTGCGGGAAGGGGAGACCGCCTTTGTCAATGCAAACCGTCTGCATGAGGTAGAGGGAATCGACGGACAGGAATTTACGTTTCTTGCCGTTGTATTCCAGCCGCGTTTTCTGTCCGGCACATCGCTTGACCGGATCCAGCAGCAGTATATCGAACCAGTGCTGTCCTCCGAGATCCGTTTTCCATCCAAGACAGAGCGGGGGACACGCCTTGCAGAAAAAACGGCACAGGCTATGCAGGAGATCCGAAATCTGCAGGAAAGAAAAGAACCGGGCTGGGAGCTGCTGTTAAAAGCGGAACTTCTGAAAATCTGGCAGGGATATTACAGTGCGGCAGAAAAGAACGGCGGAAAAACGGATGCCTCAACGAATTACCGTGTCAGCAGAATGAAAGAGATCCTCACATACATGAATGCTCATTTCTGTGAGGATCTCGAAATCGCGGAACTGGCGAGCCAGTTTCATATGAGTGAGAGCGCTTTCTGCCGCTTCTTTAAGTCGATTATGCATATTTCCGCCGTGACGTATGTCAATAACCTGCGGATTGCCGAGAGCTGCCGGCTGCTGCTTTCCACAGAGGAGGCGATCAGCAAGATTGCGAGCGACTGCGGATTCCGAAATATCAGCTATTTTAACCGCGTCTTCCAGGAACGCATGCACCAGACGCCGGGGCAGTTCCGCAGTTTATCCGCAGAAAACCGTACTGCGATATAAGATTCGGAACTTATGCAGGCTTCTGCGATCGGAATGCACGCCGCAGGAAGAAAAGTCCGGTCATATCAGCCAGTGCCCAGCCGATCGGAATGGCGATCCAGATTCCGGCAACGCCAAGCGCCGTGGCGGAGAAAAGGTATGCCAGCGCCACACGCATGCCAAGCGAAATGACGGTCAGAACAACCGACATCTCGGCGCGTTTGACAGCGCGGTAATACCCGTACAGCAGAAACAGCCATCCGATGCCGAGATAGAACGAGCCTTCCAGCCGCAGGTACTGTACGCCGATCGCGATGACCTCCATTTCTGATGCTTTCACGAAAATCTGCATCAGCGGATGCGCGAACAGATTGACAAGCAGAGAAATGACGATGGAAAAAGCAGCGCTCAGTGCAAAAGCATCTTTCGTGCCGCGCCGGATCCGTTCGTGATTTCCGGCCCCGTAATTCTGTGCGGTGAAAGTGGAGTAGCATTTCCGAAATCCTGCACCGGCAGATAGGCAAAGGTATCAATTTTCACCGCGGCCGCAAATGCCGCCATGACCGCCGGACCGAAGCTGTTGACGAGCCCCTGTACCATCAGAATGCCGAAATTCATGACCGACTGCTGAATGCAGGTCATCGAAGAAAGATTCAGAATGTCTTTTAAAATGGAATGCTGAAACGCCATTCTTTTTTTGACGGCAGCCACATGCGGCAGCGGAGCAGCACATAGAGCAGAATACCGACAGCGGACACATACTGCGCAAGAACCGTAGCGAGCGCCGCGCCTGCGATGCCGAACGGCAGTACAGCGACAAAGAGCAGATCCAGTGCAATGTTCAGCACAGCAGAGACAGCGAGAAAAATCAGCGGCACAGAAGAGTTTCCGAGCGCGCGCAGCATACAGGAAAAGAAATTGTATACGGATGTTGCAATAAGGCCGGCAAAGATAATCAGAAGATACGTCCGCATGCCGGGACGGACTTCATCCGGGACGCGAAGAAACGTAAGGATCGGCTCGATGCTGCATAAACAGCGAGATTCAGCACGAGCGTAACGGCAAGGATCAGCAGAAACGCGTGGAGAATCGAAAGTTTTAAAGAAGAAAGATCTTTTCGTCCCTGATAAATCGAAAAGAGCGCACCGGCGCCCATCGACAGGCCGAGAAAAATGGAAGTCAGAAACGTCATCAGCGTATAGGAGGAGCCGACGGCGGCGAGCGCATTGCTTCCGAGAACGCGTCCGACGATCAGGGTGTCGGCAATGTTGTAAAACTGCTGCAACAGATTTCCTGCGATCATCGGCAGGGCAAACAGGATAAGAGAGCGGGAGATTTTCCCGCGGGTCAGATCGTAATACATAAAGAAACTTCTTTCCGAACATAATTATTAATATTATAACATAAAAAATCAAAAAATGTCAATTTGCAGGATGAAGCGTACAAAAGTGCAATTGTCAGAAAATTTCAAAAAATCGAAGTTTATAAAATTTTTACAGATTTTGGGACACGTTCTGTAAAAAACGGAAGATTTTCAGTTGATTTTTTTGGCCTTTTATGTATAATTAGAGTAGAAGAGGCCGGCTGGTCCGGTTTCTTAAAAGGAATACCTTCAAATTTCTGCATTTTGCAGAATGAAGCAGTATTACTATCAAAGGAAAGAGGTTAATTACAAGATGGCACAGATCGATTTAACAAAGTATGGCATCACCGGTACCACAGAAATTGTGTACAACCCTTCTTATGAGCAGTTATTTGAGGAAGAGACAAAACCAGAGCTGGAAGGCTATGAAAAAGGCCGGGAGACAGAGCTTGGTGCAGTTAACGTTATGACCGGTATCTATACAGGCCGTTCACCGAAAGACAAATACATCGTTGTGGACGAGAATTCGAAAGATAACTGTATGGTGGACTTCCGAATGAGTACAAAAACGATAACCATCCGGCAACCCAGGAAGCATGGGCAGCAGTAAAAGAGATCGCAAAAAAAGAGCTCTCCAACAAAAGACTGTTCGTTGTAGATGCATTCTGCGGTGCAAATAAAGATACCCGTATGGCTATCCGCTTCATCGTTGAGGTAGCTTGGCAGGCACATTTCGTAACTAACATGTTCATCAAACCTACAGCAGAAGAGCTTGAGAACTTCGAGCCGGATTTCGTTGTATACAACGCATCCAAAGCAAAAGTTGAGAATTACAAAGAGCTGGGTCTGAACTCTGAGACAGCAGTAGTATTCAACATCACAAGCCGTGAGCAGGTTATCATCAACACATGGTACGGCGGAGAGATGAAGAAAGGTATGTTCTCCATGATGAACTACTATCTGCCGCTGAAAGGCATCGCTTCCATGCACTGCTCTGCAAACACAGACCTGAACGGTGAGAACACTGCAATCTTCTTTGGACTTTCCGGAACAGGAAAAACAACACTTTCCACAGACCCGAAAACGTCTTCTGATCGGTGATGACGAGCACGCTGGGACGACAACGGAGTATTCAACTTCGAGGGCGGCTGCTATGCAAAAGTTATCAACCTTGACAAAGAGTCTGAGCCGGACATCTACAATGCAATCAGACGTGACGCTCTGCTTGAGAACGTTACTGTTGATGCAGAAGGCAAAATTGACTTCAATGATAAGAGCGTAACCGAGAATACTCGTGTATCTTATCCGATCAACCACATTGAGAACATCGTTCGCCCGATTTCTTCTGCACCGGCAGCTAAGAATGTTATCTTCCTGTCCGCAGACGCATTCGGCGTACTTCCGCCAGTATCTATTCTGACACCAGAGCAGACTCAGTACTATTTCCTGTCCGGATTTACTGCAAAACTTGCAGGAACCGAGCGCGGAATTACCGAGCCGACTCCTACCTTCTCTGCATGCTTCGGCCAGGCATTCCTGGAGCTGCACCCAACCAAATATGCAGAAGAGCTTGTTAAGAAAATGGAGAAGAGTGGAGCAAAAGCATACCTGGTTAACACAGGCTGGAACGGAACCGGAAAACGTATCTCCATCCGTGATACCCGTGGAATCATCGATGCAATCTTAAGCGGTGCTATCAACGAAGCTCCGACGAAGACTATTCCGTACTTCAACTTCGAAGTTCCGACTGAACTTCCGGGCGTTGATCCGGCTATCCTGGATCCTCGCGATACCTATGCTGATGCTTCCGAGTGGGAGACCAAAGCACTGGATCTGGCTGAAAGATTCATCAAGAACTTTGCAAAATATGAAGGAAACGCTGCTGGTAAAGCACTTGTTTCCGCTGGTCCGCAGAAATAAATTTTCTGAATTGACCGAAAGGAAGCCCCTGACATGAAAGTGTCAGGGGCTTTCTTTTATGAAAATATCTGGAGAAATAAAATAGTTCCCTGCCCGAAAGTACAGACTGATGGGACAAGAAACTATTTTACAGCACACTCTAAAATAATGCAAAAAATTTCAGCACCACAGAGCGTGAATTGTTGCGTCACTGGTTTTCGCCGTACCCTGATACGCCTTCAAAATAGAAAATAAGGCAGATCAGCAGGACAAGAGCAGTTCACGTACCATTTCTGCATCAAAGGTAACAGAGGAAACATGGTTGACTTCTATCTGATATAACGCATTTGCTGCGATATGCTCAGCAGCCTGCTCAAGATCACGAATACCGCTTGTGTTTTCGTGGCAGGAGATTACGGCATCGAGTCCTTCCGGCGTCAGAATGCATTCCTTTTCTTTCATACCGATACGTTTTAACACCTTTGGAAGTGCATAGCGGGAGAAAATGATTTTCTTTTCTTCCGGTGTTGTAATCCGGAATTTCAATCACAGCGAAGCGGGACATCAGCGGAGCACTGATCTGGTCCTTGTCGTTTGCGGTTGCAATCGGGTATACACCGACGGTCGGGATCATACATTCGATATAGTTATCGGTAAAACCAAGATTATCAAGAAGGGTCAGCAGAACATCTGCCGGGTTTCCGTTTCCTTTGCCGGAGGCAGCCTTGTCGAGCTCATTGATGATAAAGACGAGATTGGATTCACCAGCCATGGAAAAAGCATCCATGATGATTCCCGGTTTTGCGTTTGCGTAGATGCGGGAACTTCCGGTCAGCTGTTCCGGGTCATTAATCGAACTCATATCGAGTGTTGTCCACGGTAGTTTTAAGATACGCGCAACGGCATAAGCAATCTGCGATTTTCCGGTTCCGGCAGGACCGATCAGTAACAGACCATAGGCCGGCAGTGTATGAGTCCGGTTAATCTGAATGATGGTTTCGATAATTCTCTGCTTCACACGTTCCATGCCATATAGCTCTTCATCGAGGATCCGGCGTGCTTCCACTGGATCAATGGCTTCAAAATAGTTGCTTTTCCATTGAATATTCATCATCATGGAGAGGGCGCGCTGTGCGTGGCGACGTTCTTCGGGAGAGACTTCGTGGGAACGGGCAACAGCGAGGTTTCGACGAGCCCAAAGGCGGATATTGTCCGGCAGCGTTCTTCCGGCACAGTTCATAAAATCAGTGATGGATTGGATGCTGGTGAGCTTCATGCTGTCACCGGTTTCCTCTTGATCCTCATCCTCAACTTCTTCTTCCGGTGCATTGCTGGCGAGGAGACGCTCAATCATAAACTGTAAAAATCCATCCTCAGCCGAAAGCTTTGCGCCGCCACCGAAAGCGATCTCGCGGATTTTGTAAACTGCATAACCGTCGGATGTTTGTGTACCGGAAAGGCGGACATTGATATGATTTTCGCCAAGCCATTTTAAAAGACTGACAAAACGGGCATCGATCTGGAGAATGTCGGCGATGAAGATTTCTTCTTCCTCTTTAAATTCGAACGATGTCCGTTTTGCCGGGTTTGTGAAAATACCGCAGGGATGATGCGGGAAGGCCTTCTCTTTTGTATCCAGAATTAGGATCGGCTGATCCGGAGAAGTAAACGGTGCGTTTGTGCGGAAAACAGTATACGTACATTCGGAAACTTTTGCTTTTTCCGGGGAATTGCTGAAATCAAAAACGGGCATGACAGAACCTCCTAATAAAATAAGTGCTTATTGGTACAATAAAAACAGTGTAGCACGAATTAAAAAATCCTGCAATCAATATGCAGAATTTTGTATTTTTATGCTATGAAAATATTGGGCAAGCGATATTCGAAATGGAAGCAGGGACTTACTAGATTCGGTTAAATTTTCGGAAGGCATAAAAAAGCCCTCCGGGCAGGATCACACTGCGGCGGAGGGAAATTATGTCATCAAAGCAAGCTGCCGTAAGAAAGAAGCTCGCAAAACAGAAATCTTTCTTACACTGAAAAAGGAATAACATCAGGAAACAGCGTTGGCTTTGTGAAAGTTCGGAAGCTGTACCAGCACGATCGCTGCAAACATCAGAATACAGCCGGAGAGCTCGCGACCGGAGAGTGCCTGATGAAGGAAAATCCAACCGGCGAGAACGGAAAAAACGGATTCCAGCTCATCAGCAGAGAAGCCATGGTGGGATTTAATCCTTTCTGCCCGATAATCTGCAGGGTATAGCCGACACCAGAAGAGAGAATTCCGGCATAGAGAATCGGTATCCAGGCGTGCAGAAGGTTGGAAACGTTTACGGTTTCAAAGAGGGCCATACAGACAGCGGACAGGATCGAACAGGTAAAAAACTGAATGCAGGACATTTTGATGCCGTCGACAAGCGGAGAAAAATGATCAATAACCAGAATATGTATGGTAAATCCGAGCGCACAGGCAAGCACAAGAAGATCACCCTTCTGCAAAGAGAAGGATCCGTCTGTCATGCAGAGCAGATAGAGACCGGCAACGGCAATGAGAACTGCGAGCCAGACCTTCGGTTGTACTCGTTTTCGGAGGAACAGGCCGCAGACCGGAACAAGGACGATGTAAAGTGCAGTGATAAAACCGGCCTTTCCGACGGTTGTGTACTGGATGCCGATCTGCTGCAGGGTCGAGGCGACAAACAGTGCGATGCCGCAGAGAATACCGCCCGCCCAGAGTGTTTTTGGCTGTGTGCCATTTTCTGACGAAGCATCTGGCGGTAGGGTTCGCTTTTTACGCGAGGAGAAAAAGACAATCAGCGGAAGAAGCGTAAGTCCGCCGAGCAGGTTTCGTGCCGCGTTGAACGTAAAAGGTCCGACATAATCCATACCGGTCTGCTGTGCGACAAAGGCAGAACCCCAGATCGCAGCGGTCAGAAGCAGAAGCGCTGACTGTCGGTACTTATGAGAAACAGTATTCATAATAGAAAAAACCTCCTGAAATTGATACGATATTCATCATAGCACAAACAGATGGAAAAAGCGAACGGAAAAATGTCGGAAAAGACGGAAAAATGGTACAAATAATCATAATGACGAAACAGTGCAGATGTTGCGAAAATGAATATGTGAAAAGTGAGCAGAACAAAGAAAATTATAAAGGAAAAAATAAGCAACTCAACCAACGCAAAACAAAAAAAGAACACCAAAAACAAAAAATAGACACTGTTTTTCTAACAGCCTTTGTGTATAATGAACTCATCAAGCAAGAACGAAAACCTTAAGGAGGTAAAAAGTATGAAAAAGCGTAACATGAAAGTCCTTGCACTGTTAATGACAGTGACAATGGCAGGAACGATGTTTGCTGGATGTGGAGACAGTGGAAGTACAAGCACCGGTTCATCCGGAGGAGCAACAGCATCCTCCAGCGGAACAGCAGATGCATCAAGCGATGCCACAGCAGCATCTTCCAGCACAGCAGATGCTTCCAGCGAAGATACCACAGGTTCAGATGATGTGGTAGGAGAGCTTCCAAGAAATGAAACTCTTTACTTCGCAGGACAGCAGTGGGGTACCGTCAACGATTACAACCCAATGTCCGCAAACTCAAACAATGCAATGGTTATAGCACAGGGCGATGCTTCACGTGTACTTGTTTATGAAACTCTTTATATGTGGAATCCATTGGATGCAAAAATGTATCCGTTGCTTGCAGACGGAGATCCAGTGTGGAACGACAATCGTACCGAGATCACAGTGAAAATCAAAGCTGACGCAAAATGGAATGACGGCACACCGGTTACTGCAAAAGATGTAGCAGCTACCTATCATGCACATGTAGATTACAATTCTTCTACCGGCGCTGAAATGAAGAGCTACATTGCAGATGTTGTTGCACAGGATGACAGTACCGTAGTCTTCAAACTGACAACCGATGACTCCGGCGAAGCAGTTAACCCGGTTCTTGCGGAAAGATATCTTCCAATGCTTTATATCATGCAGGAAAACTATCTGAAGACCGTAGCTGACAGAAACAACAACGATGCTGAAGCAATTAAAATGGATAAGATGGACGATCTGGTAACTTCCGGACCGTACAAAAAATACTTTGACAATGACCAGAACGTAGTTCTGATCCGCGATGATAATTATTGGGGACAGGCAGATTCCATGTGGGGTAAGCTTCCGGTTCCGAAATATATTTCTCACCCGATCTTTAAAGATAACGCAGCAGCTACCACCGCATTCCAGAATGGTGATATTGATGTGGCACAGATATTCATCACAGACCTTCAGAAATTGTGGTTAGAGCAGGATCTTCCGATTTCTACCTATGTTGATGAAGCACCGTATCAGCTGTGTATGACAATGCCTACCCTGTTCTTTAATACAGAAGTAGAAGGACTGGATCAGGTAGCTGTTCGTAAGGCAATCGCTATGGCAGTTGACTACGATCAGGTTATTTCTTCAGCAATGTCCGGACAGTCTCCTACCTTCGCAGATGTTCCGCGTTCTGTCATGAACCCGACCGATGCTGAGCAGGCTATGGTGGATCAGGATGCCTTAAAAGAGTATCAGTGGTCCAATGCCGATGTAGAAGGTGCTAAGAAGCTTCTGGACGATGCCGGAATCGTAGACACCGACGGAGACGGAATCCGTGAGTACAACGGAAAGAACCTTTCCTATAAGGCTGAGTGCCCGACAGGATGGTCTGACTGGAATGCAACCCTTGAAATCGTAGCAGCAGCAGGAAAGAATATTGGTATCAACATTGAGACCTACTTCCCGGAAGCAGCAAACTACAGCACGGATTACAGTACCGGAAACTTCGAAATCACCATGCAGTCCGGCCCTGGTACATCGGTTGCCAACCCGTACATGAGATGCCGTTTCTTCATGAGCTCTGATTACAACGATCTTGAGGTTAACTTCAGTGGTAACTTCGGTCATTATCAGAACGACCGTGTAGATGAAATCCTTGCAGCAATTCCTCATGAGACCGATGATGCAAAACTGAAAGATTACTATACAGAACTTTCCAAGATTATGCTGGAAGATTGCCCGTGTGTACCGCTGATGTACAGACCGCAGGTATTCCACGAAGTAAACGAGTCCGTATGGACCAACTATCCGCAGAAAGACGATGGAACCAATGTTCCTCCGATGGACTGCACCGATGGTTATGGCGTAGCAGCACTGTACAATCTGGAACTGATTGACGCTGATTTGCCAAACAGAAAGAAAGCACACACTGAATTGTAACAGAGGCGCCGGAGCCGGGGTGCTCCGGCCGCTTTTACAAAATCAGAAGGAGGGTTCCTCTATGAAAGGAATGAAAAAGTATTATACGCAGAAGATCATGTGGTATCTTTTGACGTTAGTCTTTGCAGTGCTGCTGAACTTCATTCTTCCGCGTCTGATGCCGGGCAATCCGGTTTCAACTATTGCGTCCAAATCGGTAGAAGGTATGACCGATGCGACTGCAATTCAGAAAGTATATGAAGACTATGCAGCGAAATTTGGTATTAACAAACCAATGTATGTCCAGTTTTTTACTTGGGTAAAAAATGCACTTCGCGGTGATTTCGGCATTTCTTTCAGCCAGTATCCGCGTACCGTATCCGATATTATTTCCAGTTCGGTTCTGTGGACCATATGTTTACAGCTTCCGGCCATTATTGTTGGATGGATCTTGGTAACCTGCTTGGTGCAATTGCAGCTTACATGAAAGGTGTTTTCGACAAGGCAATCCTTCCGGCATTCCTGTTTATCAGTAACGTACCTGCCTTTGGTATGGCAACCGTACTTTTATTTGTTTTCTCACTGAAATTACATATTGCACCTGCAGCAGGCGGCTATGCGAGCAGTATGATTCCGCATATGAGCCTTGCTTTTATGAAATCTGTGCTTTCACATTACCAGTTGCCGTTCTGGTCTATCGTAATCATCACGATCGGCGGCCAGGCTATTGGTATGCGTTCAATGTCAATTTATGAATTGAATGCCGACTATGTAAAATACAGTCGTTTCCTTGGAATCAAGGATCATACGATTGTGAAATATGTGTTCCGTAACGCAATGCTTCCGCAGATCACCGGTCTTGCAATGTCCCTTGGTACCATGATAGGCGGTAACCTGGTAGCTGAGATGGTATTCAGTTATCCGGGACTTGGAACAACGATGCTCTCAGCAGTTACCGGCCAGGATTATCCGTTGCTTTCTGCCTGTACGTTAATCATTACTATCATGGTTCTGCTGGCCAACCTGCTTGTTGAACTTCTGTATGCAGTCATTGACACGTGTCAAAGCATCCCAGCAGGATTAGAAAGGAGAATACGCTATGAAAAATACAATCAAACAGATTTTTCATTCAGGAAAATTCGTGACAGGATTTGTAATCTTCTTGGCAATTCTCCTGACTATTATCATCTATCCGCTTGTTGTGGCAAAAGATCCGCTGGCAATGATCGGAAACGGAAACTTTTTCAAACCGGGTACCTATCTTTCGATTCAGGACACCGTAAATTCCGGCAAAACGTATAAGATGAATGTTGATGCAACCGCATCCATCGTTGAAAGCAAACTGACAATGGACAACCGTTCTATGATGGCAGAATGGCTGGAAAAATACGGCGGTGTAGATGCCAGTGAAATCGATGTTACCGATGCAGAAGGTCTGATTGCTCTCTGGGAGGAAAAATATGACCCAAATGCAGAACAGAAAAGGCCTTATCGCAGCAAAAAAGAAAAAATATCAGCGTCTTGACAACGAAATCGACGGTATTTTAGAGGATGTTCCAACCATTATTGCCGAGAAAAATGAAGAGACCGGTGAGCTGGAAGAGGTTCAGAGCATCGACAGCAAGCAGTACATCAATGAAAAAGATGTCATTAACCGTCAGAACTTTGTTCTTGGTACAGATAACTTTGGTCGTGATGTTTTGACTGAGCTGATCTCTGCAACAGGTTCATCCCTGAAAATTGGTCTGGTTGCGGGAATCATTGCAACTGTGATCGGACTGTTCCTCGGACTTCTTGCAGGTTACCTTGGAGGTTTTGTGGACAACCTGATTCTGTTCTTTACCAACTTGTTCACCGTTATCCCATCCTTCGTTCTCCTGATCCTCATCTCCTACAGCGTAGGTGAGTCTCAGAGGGGAATCATGATGGTGGCACTCCTGATCGGAATTACCGCATGGCCGTGGACAACACGTTCCGTACGTTCCCAGGTTATTTCTCTTCGAAACCGTGACCATGTAAACCTTTCCAAACTGTCCGGCCACAGCATGCTGCGGATTGTCCTTACCGACATCCTTCCGTACGTTGCATCCTACGTTGTTATGGCCTTCATTCTCCAGATTTCCTCCGGAATTCTGGCAGAGGCACAGCTTTCTATGATCGGACTTGGACCGGCAACCACAAAGACTGCAACACTTGGTCTTATGATGCAATGGGCAACCCAGTACAATGCACACTTAAACGTGCATGGTGGCATATTTCCCGGTTATTCTTGTAATCGCACTTATTTCATTCTCTCTTAACCTGATGAACACCGGTCTTGACCAGGTATTCAACCCGCAGTTAAGAGACTAAGGAGGCAGCTATGGGAAAAGTAATGCTGGAAGTAAACAATCTGAAAACGAAATATGTAACTCGTTTTCATGAAGATGTATACGCCGTAGACGGAGTCTCCCTGAAGATTGAGGAGGGAAAATCCCTCGGTGTAGCAGGTGAGTCCGGCTGTGGTAAATCGACGCTGGCACTGTCCCTGATGGGCTATTATTTCGCACCGCTTCACTACATCAGCGGCGATATTATCGTAGATGGAAGAAAAATTTCCGGAATGAAACCAGACGATGTCCGGAAAAATATTCTGGGCAATGAGATCGCTACATTCCGCAGGCAGCAATGAATGCTCTGAACCCGACACAGAAAATCATCCGATTTGTAGAAGACGTTATTCATGCGCATGATCCGAAAATGCCGAGAAAGGATATTTATGATCTGGCAAAAGAACGTTTTCAGATCTTAGGCCTGCCGGAGGAGGTACTGCAGAAGCATGCGGTTGAGCTTTCCGGAGGTATGAAACAGAGAACCGTTATCGCAATTTCGACCATTCTTTCTCCGAAGGTACTGATCGCCGATGAGCCATCGTCCGCGCTGGATGTAACTTCCCAGAAAATGGTTATTAAAATGATGCGTGATCTGATGGAAAAAGGATTTATCAAATCCATGATCTTCATCACACACGAGCTGCCGCTTCTTTACAACGTAACCGATGATATTATGGTTATGTATGCTGGACAGATTGTAGAAAAAGGTACCGCAAAAGAAATGGTATTCGATCCGCTGCATCCATATTCCAAAGGTCTGATGGGATCGATCATCGTTCCGGAGGAAGGTGTAAGAGAACAGAAGCTGACTGCAATTCCGGGAACTCCGCCAAACCTGAAGCATCCGCCGGAGGGCTGCCGTTTCGCAGACCGCTGTCCTTATGCACAGCCAACCTGCCGCGGTATGAAACCAGAGGTCATCGAACTGCCGAACGGAAGAGAGTACCGCTGCCTGATGTCTGAGAGAAAGGTTCGGGAGGTGTATGCAAATGCGTGATGGTAAAGAATTAAAACCATGCCTCTCCGGAAGAGGCGTAACGAAAGTGTTTGGCTTTGGCGATGCAAAAACGGTCGCTGTAGACCATGTTGATTTCGATTTTCATGAAGGTGAATTTGTTTCTATCGTAGGAGAATCCGGATCCGGAAAAACAACCCTTTCGAAGATGTTGCTCGGGCTGATCAGCGTAACGGAAGGTGAAATTGATTTCCAGGGTAAACCAAGAGACATCTCGAACGGAAAGAAGAAAAAAGAGTACTGGAAGGGAATTCAGGCGATTTTCCAGGATCCGTTTGCTTCCTACAATATGTTTAAACGTGTAGATTCTGTTCTGCTGGATTGCATTAATATGCGCGGTGACAAGAATCTGCCGAAAAGAAGAAAAAGAACGTCTGATGACAGAGGCCTGCAGCTTTGTAACTTAAAATACGCAGAACTGACAAACAAATATCCATTTGAGCTGTCAGGAGGCAGATGCAGCGACTGATGATTGCACGTATTTTCCTTCTGAAACCAAAGATTCTGCTTGCCGATGAGCCGACGTCTATGATTGATGCCTGCTCACGTGCAACGATCCTGGATATGCTGCTGAAGCTGCGTGATGAGATCAATATGACGATTATCTTCATCACCCACGATATTGGTCTTGCTTACTATGTATCCGATAATGTTTATATTATGGAGCATGGAAAATTTGTGGAATCGGGACCGGCAGAAGAAGTAATTCTTCACCCGACAGCAGCGTATACCAAACGTCTGATCAGCGATGTTCCAAAGATTTATGAACCGTGGGATCTGACAACAGTATAACAATGGTACGAAAGCTGTTTCCCTGGAATCATGCTTTGCGTCATATATGAGTCTTGCGAAAAGAGAGACGGTGCACGGAAAAAAAGTGTACCGTCTTCTCTTTTTGTCAATAATTTTTTCTGAAAAAATTGCTTTTTAAAGAAAAAACTGGTAAAATTAGTAAGGTTACAGAACCGAAAAGAAAACTGGGGGATGAAAAATGCGAAACTGGTTTCGCGGACTGAAACTGAACCAAAAATTTACCGTAACAACGTTGATCTTTATTTTTATTCCGCTTTTTGGCATGATGTGCTTTGGGTTTAGGAGTATCAAAAAGAATGCCATAGATCATGGGGTAAATGAAGCAGTAACGGCAATAGATCTTACCTGTGCGGAGGTGAATGCAAAAGCGAATGCCTGCTCAATGGTTGTAGATACGCTGCAGGAGTATGAACCGTTGGAAAAATATCTTCTTCATCTCAGGAGGGGAGAGGAGATCTCGGAGAGCTATTATCAGCAATTTCGAAACAACAGCATCAGCATAATCGATAAAATGCAGGAGCAATGCCAGATCTGTACCAGATCCATATTTTTGCCATGGCAGATGGTTTTCTGGAGCAGCAGCCGATCCTGTATCAGAAGGAAAAGATGAAAAACTGCGCCTGGTACCGAAGCTATCAGGGCGGTGGACAGTGGTTTTTTGACATACAGGAAAAAAATATTATCTCCGGTACAAAAAAAAGAAGGTTCCCATTTGATGACTTATGTACGGGAACTGCGGGATCAAAGCGGAGGAAGGCTTGGCGTGATCGAGGTATCCATGCGTATGGCAGACATATTTCCCGAAATTTATCGATCCGGTGACAGCAGCTGGGCCTGCTTTGTTGATGAAAATTGGAATTTATATGACTGCGGAAAAACAGCGGCAGCCTGCAAATGGCAGTCCTATCGGGGCTGATTCTGTTCCGGGCAGGAATCCGTGACAGAAAAGAGAGTCAGCAGAGCGCGGTGATTGACCGGAAAAACGTTGCAATTGTGCTTCGGAAAGTCGATAAACTCAATGGAATGTTTGTAACACTGACCAATTTGGATGATGCAACCGGAAACATGATCAAACAGCAGCAGAGAATGCTGCTTGAATTTGCCGGCTTCGGGCTGCTTCTGATTGTGGTGGTCAATCTGATTGTGCGTGGCCTGCTGAAGGAGTTTTATGACGTCCTGTGTGAGATGCGTCAGATTGACAATGGAACAACAAAGATAAAGGTTTGTTACAGCGCAGAAGAGATGCGGGAAATGAGCTATGGTATCAACGGAATGCTGGAGAGAATTCAGAAACAGAACGAGGAAAGCATCAAAAGGGAGGCAGCGCTGAAAGATACGGCAATCCGGGCAATGCAGAACCAGATTAACGCTCATTTTATTTATAATGTTCTGGAATCCATTGAGATGATGGCTGAGATTAATGAAGAGTATACGATTTCCGATGCGGTAACAGCACTTGGTGAAATGCTGCACTACAATATGCGCTGGAATAAATTTCTGGTAACCGTTCAGGATGAGATGAATTATATTCAGAACTATGTGGAACTGATGAATCTGCGGTATGATTTCACAATTACATTATCTGTTCAGATACCGGAAAATTTGTATCGGCAGGATATCCCCAAGATGTCTCTTCAGCCGATTGTGGAAAATGCAATCACACATGGAATTGAGGAGCTGGATGCAGACGCCGTCATTGAAATCAAAGGAATAGAGCATGAAAAGAGCTTTGAGATTGAAATCACAGATTCCGGAATAGGCATGTCAGAAAAGCAGCTTGCAATTCTGAGACGTAAACTAAGAATGCGCCTGAATTCAGATACACAGCCGAAACATGGAATCGGGCTTCGGAATGTACAGGACAGAATCCACATTCAATTTGGAACAGAGTATGGACTGTCAGTTTATACAAAAGAGCATTGCTATACGAAGGTGAGCATTCATCTTCCCATCACGAGGGGGAAATATTCTCCGATGGATCAAGAGGGTGACGAGAAAGAGGAAGAAAAAGAAAATGAATACACTGCTGGTTGTAGAAGATGAAAAATTGATTCGACAGGGAATCGTGGCGATGATCCGGCGAAGCAGCGTGCCGGTGGAGGAGATTCTGGAGTGTCGAAACGGAGAAGAGGCATTGGAGATTTTGAGAAAACAGAGGGTGGACGTCATGTTCACTGATATCCGTATGCCCAAAATGGACGGTCTGACACTGGTCAACAAAATGGAGGAGCTGTCACAGAAACCTGTTGTTATTTGTTTTAAGCGGCTATGATGAATTTTCCTATGCGGTTGAAATGATGAAACATGGAGTTCGGGACTATATTTTAAAACCGATCAAGCGGGAGACGATAGAACAGCTTCTGGAAAATCTGGAACGAGAGCTTTCGGAGACCCGGGAAACGGAAGAAGAGGAAGAACGGTGCTTTTTAAATCAGCTCCGTTATCTGATGATGAATGCAGAAATGGCCGAAGAAAAAGAATGGATGGATATGGAAAGCAGGATCCGGCGCCACATCGGAAACGACAGCTTCCGGATCCTGCTGACCAGCAAGGCAAATGGGGAACGGTTTTCGAAATGCAGCGGAATTCTGCTGGAAGGCGTAGAAGGAGGAGTTCTGTATCTTCTGCCGGAACCGGAGGCAGAGCGGATCATGAAAGAAAAAGATGAGAGATTTTGTCTCGGAGTGGGAAAAGAACATCGTTCTGTGATGGAAATTCCAGAGGCATACCAGGAAGCACTGCTGGCCCGGGAAATGGCATTTATACAGAAAAATCCTGTGGAAGAATATCAGAAAAAATGTTTTGAGGAAAAGCCGGAGCTGGCACAGTTTCAGGAAAAATTTATTCTGCAGGTGCCAACGGACCGGGCAGATACTGTGCTGCGAAAAATGCGGAACTGGTATTTTGAGGCGGCGCATCAGAGGGTCTCCCCCTATCAGCTTCTGACAGTGACGGAAGCAATCTGCAAAGAACTGGATCTTTTTTACCGCATGCCGGAAAAACAGGAAAAATGTCCGCGTCCTCTGCAGTACCGTGATGCAGATCTGTTTCTGGATGCGTTTGAAGAATGGATACACGTTTACAGGGAAAGCCTGAAAAGTCAGACAGCCGGAAAAGAAAAAATGGAAGAGGCAATTTCATATATTCGGGAAAATTATGCAAAAGATCTGAATATGGCAATGGTATCTAACCATATTTGTATGAATTATTCGCTGTTTTCAGCAGCGTTTAAAGAACATACCGGTGTGAATTTTGTGAACTATCTGAAGGAGATCCGCATTGCGGAGGCAAAGCGTCTGTTGATTCAAACAGAAGATAAAATTACGGAAATTGCCAAACAGGTTGGATTTGAAAATGATAAGCATTTCATGAAATCATTTAAAACGGCATGCGGCGTATCACCGTCTGAGTTCCGAAAAGATTATAAAATGGTTTCCAACGGAAAGGGAGGACAGGATGAGTAAAGAAAAAGAAACCGGAAAAGAGAAGGGAAGAATCCGCCAGCTGGCGCGGTATTACATTCCATATAAGGGATTGTTTTTTACCGACATGTTTTTTGCAATGCTTGGAGCAGCCATTACACTGGTGATTCCGCTGATTGTACGGTATATTACGAGTACGGTTGTGGAAAAGCCGCTGGAGCAGGCAACGGGTGAGATTATCCGCTTGGTATTCTGATGATTGCTATGGTTCTGGTTGAAATGTACTGTAACTTTTATATTGCCTATTACGGCCATGTGATGGGGGCGCGGATTGAGCATGATATGCGGAACGAGATCTTCGGCCATTATCAGAAGCTTTCGTTTGCTTTTTTCGATAACCAGAAGGTCGGCCATCTGCTGTCACGCATCACAAGCGATCTGTTCGATATCAGTGAGCTTTTACACCATGGGCCGGAGAATATTGTCATTTCGTTTATCAAACTGATCGGCGCGATGATTATCCTGTTTGTGGTAAATCCGATGCTGGCATGTGTGCCGCTTGTGGTTATTGTGGTGATGCTGCTGTTTGCCTTGGTAATGAACAGCCGCATGAAGAGTGCATTCAAGGAAAACCGCCGCAGAATTGCGGATATCAATAGTCAGATCGAGGACAGCCTTTCGGGGATCCGTGTTGTCAAATCGTTTGGAAATGAGACAGAGGAGATGCGTAAGTTCAATGCGGGAAATGACCGTTTTGTCGATTCGAAGAAGGTCAGCTACCGCTATATGGGAATTTACAATTCGGGAATGGGAGCCTTTTCGACGCTGATTACCGTTATTTCGCTGATTGTCGGCGCATTGCTGATGACAGGTGGGAAGCTTGGGGCGGCGGATCTGGTTACCTTTCTTCTGTACATCAACAACTGTACAGATCCGGTGAAAAAGCTGGTGAACTTTACGGAGCAGTTCCAGAATGGTTATTCCGGTTACGAACGTTTCCTGGAAATTATGAGCATCGCACCGGACATCCAGGACAAGCCGGATGCACTGCCACTGAAGAATGTGCAAGGAGAAGTAACCTTTGAAAACGTTTCGTTCCATTATGAGGAGTCGAAGGAAAACGTGTTAAGCAATGTGAATCTGCATGTCCCGGCCGGCGACTATGTGGCACTGGTCGGCAGCTCCGGTGCCGGAAAGACGACACTCTGTTCTCTGCTTCCGCGTTTTTACGATGTGACAGAAGGAAGGATTCTGCTGGATGGAAAGGATATCCGCGATGTGAAATTGAAGGATCTGCGCGATGAGATCGGTATTGTGCAGCAGGATGTGTATCTGTTTGCGGGAACGATCATCGACAACATCCGCTATGGCAGACCGGATGCGACCGACGAGGAGGTCATCCGTGCAGCGAAAGCGGCCAATGCACATGAATTTATCATGGAGCTGGCGGACGGCTACGACACCGATATCGGCCAGCGCGGCGTAAAACTTTCCGGTGGCCAGAAACAACGGCTTTCCATCGCCCGCGTATTCCTCAAAAACCCGCCGATCCTGATTTTCGACGAGGCAACCTCAGCGCTCGACAACGAAAGCGAAAAAGTCGTCCAGAAATCTTTGGAACTTCTGGCGAAAGACAGGACAACCTTCGTGATTGCGCACCGGCTGTCCACAATCCGGAATGCAAAGCGGATTCTGGTGCTGACGGAGAATGGAATTGCGGAGGAAGGCACACATAAGGAACTGCTCGCGAAAGGCGGGATTTATGCGCATTTGTATGAGATGCAGTTTTGATGAAAATTTCATTAGTATGACAGAAAGGCAGCGGAAGAGAAACCGCTGCCTTTTTTGACACTTTCTTATTTTCTTCATACTCTATAAAGAACAGAAAATGAAAGAGGAACATGGTATGGATTCATCCCGTATGAATCGCGGCTGCTGCGGTGCGAACAATATGCAGAACCGCCGCGCCGCTTCAAACAATATGGAACTGAAGATGGAACCAAGGAATTTCCCGCGGAAAATGCAGCATGTAGATCATATGATACCTGCAATGGCGTACGTTCCGATGCAGCGGTTTGAACAGATCTATGATCTTTCCGCAGCATTAAAAAATGGAACCTTATTCCCGGAACTCTGTAAACCATTCTGTGGAAAGGGAGGAGGAGAGTGCCTATGATGCCGCAGATGCCATCCCGTGAAAAGCTGCTCGCCTGGATTGATCAGGTCAGCTTTGCTGTTGTTGAAATGAACCTTTACCTCGACACCCACCCGGAGGATGAAGATGCACTTGCCTTTTTCCGGGAAAAAGTGGAGCTTCGAAAAGAAGCACTGAAACAGTACGCCGAACAGTACGGCCCGCTCACGATCGATACCGCCAACGACCGCATGAGCCGTTCTTTCGAATGGGTTATGCAGCCATGGCCGTGGGAAGTCAACCGGAAAGGAGGGTGCTGACGGATGTGGAATTATGAAAAACGCCTCGAGTATCCTGTAAACATCACGACACCAAACCCCAAAATCGCCCAAATTATCATGAGTCAGTACGGTGGCCCGGAGTTCCGTACCAGATGATACGGAAAAATCCAGTGTTTATGCGGGTTTGCGGACTTTCGGAAAAAAATCAGGAGACGAAAAAGTCGAAATACATGGTTCCAGAAGCCTTTTCGTAGACGATACGATCCACGATGGAGCGGAGCAGAAGTCCTTTTTTCTCGGCTGGTTCCTCTGGATTTTTCAGAATATCATTGATGTTTTTTATCTCTTTCCGGAAATCTTCTTTTGAGATTGTTTCCGGCAAGGCGGCGGGCGTAAGAACGCGGTCCAGTTCTTCCTGCAGGCTCTGTCGTTCTTCGGCGAGCCTTTTTTTGTTGGCACCGTATTCCTCCAGCGTATCAATCCCATTTTCATAAGCCATCTTCACGCGGGTTTCGCGGACAGCCAGATGCTCCAGGGCCTGTTGCAGTCGCTGGATGGTTTCATCGTCTTTTTGCTCCTGCTTTCGGTCCCGGACGCTGAAAGAGAAGTCCGCGCCGGCAAGGATATCATCGAAGTAACGGTAGACGGTTCGCTCAGCCTTGGCAACCGTGATTGAGTTGGAACCTTGTGGAAGCCTTTTGCATATTTCCAGCATTGAAAGTACGGACAAGATGTGCTCCCGGCCGTTACCGTCATCGTAGCGCCGCAAATTGGACACTTTAAGAGACCGGAGAGCCAGTGGCGGCAGGTTGATGGGTTGCGGCTCTTAGGAGAGCGTCTGCGGGCATCCATGCGCTTGATACGATCCTGATAGCGTGCCGGATCCAGCCGCGTCTCGTGTGTGCCATCGAAAGAGATCCCATTCCAGACCACAGTACCAGCGTAGAAAGGATTACGCAGTACACGTTCGATCGAGCGGCGCTCCATGAGATTTCCGCGTCTGGTGCGGTATCCAAGATCATTGCATTTGCGGGCGATCGCCGTCGGATCCAGATGCTCAAGATCATATTGGTCCATGATGTATTTGACAATCTGGTATTCCGCTTCATCGATCACAAACGGTTTGCCGCCGCCTGCCGCCTGGTATCCAAGACATGGCGTTGTTTGGTAGCCGTGCTGCAGGGCCTTTTCCTTCATGCCGCGCAGAACTTCACCGGATAGACGGATCGAGTAGTATTCGTCCATCCACTCGATAATACGCTCGATCAGCGTGCCGAACGGGCCGTCAATCAGCGGCTCGGAGATGCTGATTACATCAATATTATTCTTTTTGAGGAGCGACTTGTAGACAATGGATTCCTCCTGGTTGCGCGCGAAACGGCTGTATTTCCAGACAAGGATCACGTCGATTGGATGGGAGTCCTGCTTTGCAAGGGCGATCATCTCCTGAAACTTCGGCCGCCGGTCCGCATGCCGGCCGGAGACGGATTCCTCAAAGATAAACTCTTTGGCGATGACAATCCCGTTTTTCTTTGCATAGTCCAGAAGCAGACGCTGTTGCGCATCCGGAGAGAGTTCGGTCTGATCCGCGGTGCTGACGCGGATGTAGAGAGCACCATTTTTAAGTGCTGACATAATATCACCTTCTTTAAGTTTTCAATTTTGAATATAAGAAAAAACGCCAAAACAAACGTTCTGCTTGTCTGACGTTTCCGAAGATGATACAATATGTTTTGTCGAACTGGTATCATTCTTCGGAATGTTACTGAGCCGTCCTGGTGTTGGCGCACTGGGGCGGTTTTTTATTTTAGTCTAAATTCTGTATAGCGTAATCGGCTTCTTCGGCGGTAAACTGTTCACCGTATTCAGAAGTAAGCTGATCGCGGATCGCTTCTGGTGACATATCCATATTATCGCGGTAGTCTTTTGCGGTCTCGAGCGCGTTTTCGTTCCAATCGGCATTTATATTGTCGACAGCGTACTGCGCCTCTTCAGCGGTAAATTTTTCGCCATTTTCAGAAGTAAGCTGATCATAGAGTCCAGCTTTCGACATATGCATTGTTTCGTTATAGTTTTCTGCTGTTGCAAGCGCGTTTGCATTCCAGTCGGCGGTCATATTGTCAACTGCATATTGGGCAGCCTCAGCCGAGAACTGATCTCCATATTCAGAGGTCAACTGATCGTAGATACCAGCTTTTGACATGTGCATTACTTCGCTGTAGCTTTCCGCTGAATTAAGAGCTGATGTGTAGTCCCATGGAACACTGGAGTCTTCGGATTCAGACTGCGTACTTACGGCTTCTTCGGTCGGAGTCGGGGTAGCCTCTTCCGTAGGTGTTGGAGTTTCAGTCTCACTGATGCTGCTGAAAGCAGTAGACGAAGAGCTTGAGGAACTCGAGGAGCTGGAAGCGGTTGATGATCCGCAGGCAGTCAGAGCGGAAGCGGTGAGGGCAGTTGCCAGAATGAGGGTTACGATTTTCTTTTCATAGACATTCTCCTTTTTGAAATGTATTTTGTGCGGGATACAATATCCCATGTATATACGTTTAACAATTCAAAAAATTACGGATTAATTAAAGTTTATATATGGTTTCCCACTTAGCATCTGTGATTTTTTCTACTTTTTTTACAGATAATTTTCCACCTGATTTAGCTAGATGTATCATGAAACCATGTTTTTTTTGCCAAAAAATTAAACGAGCTTTGCCGATGCTTCCGTCTTGCATATAATGAATTTCCCCGAAATAATCTTGCGGAGGATTGAGATCTTTATGAGAAGCATATGCGTAATGGAGGGACAAAGGATATTTAGACAATTTACCCGTTTGCGTGTAAGGACATGCTTCATAAAAAGTAAAATCTGTAGAATACAGAAATTTATTCGTATCTATGGATAGACGATTGCTCAAATGAGCTTGTTTAAGAGCAAATGAAATGAGCTTATTTAGTTGTTTAAATTCTTTTTCAATTAGGACTTTATCAGACGAAGGAACTGTTATAATTCCATGGTTTAAGCTACTCGGTATATTTCTGCCGACAGGCAGTATAACAGGAGAAGAAGCATCAGGAACTCCAGAATACCTTGGTGAAGGATGTCTTTCTTCGATAACGGATGAGTGACGTTGTATTGCTAAATTCCCTTTCGAGGTTGGCTTATCTAATTCGTCAAGATAGCCATTTCTTTTTAAAAATGTTTTTTCTGCTACGAAGTCAATTCCATATTCATATTCAAAATATGCAGGTGTTTTTTTATTACTGTATTTTTTTAACCAATATAGCATATAAATATGTCCAGGCAACAAACCATCGGAGTAGCGTTTCATCATTGATTTAGAGACAAGGGATTGCTGAGAAAACGTTTTGGCCTGTTCAAACCAATTAGTATTAAGCTCACGGTCTTTGGAAATAAAAGGCATTTCTGGATAATCCTTGTAATATAGATCATAAATTTTTTGACAATAGTTATCACTAGCTTTTGCTGACTGAGAAAAATTTATTTGCTCCGGGAAAATAGATTTATTATCAAGTGGTTCAGGGGATAGAGCTTTTTTTATTTTAAAAAGATCGAAAAATCCCATATTATCACCTCAATTTTATAATTTTTTAAAAACAATCAAATTCGGTATGAAATATATAACATAATTATCAATAGATTTGCACATTCCATATTTACTCTGGTAGTAAACCAGACATTCATTCAGATATTTCTCTGTCACATCAAGATATTCGGAGATCTCATACCGATTTTTGCATCCGTGTTCGTATGCTTTAATTAAACCAAGTAGGCCAATCTGTTTATCATATCCCCAAGCCCTTGCCCGAAGTTCCTGCTTCCTATTGGAAATGTCGCTTTCATCAAGGATATTTCCATACGTTGTATGATAATGTCCAAGTTCCTCAGCTAGAACGCAGGCCTTTTCAGATTGGCTTGATAGCCCTTTATGAATAGCAATTCGATTATTGCAAATACGTCCGCCGTAGCCTGGAATATCTTTTTCTTTTACAATCAAATTCATGGAATCTGATTCCGTTAGTAATTCTTCGTAAGTCAAATAATCACTCCCACTCTTTAGGATCCATCATAATATCGTCAGCATGCTTTTTCTGCTCTGGAGTAGCCCCATGATCGTGAGCTGCCTGTAGTTCGTCTTCCATGCGCTGGGTGGAGAGAAGATTGGTGGCGTAAGTTATGACTTTCTTTTTTATTGGAAGAGTCAAGTTGTGTGTAGATGTCATTCAGCTGTTGCTGATCGGCGGGGAGAGGAGCAGGGGCGGGAACTGGATCGGGTTGCCGCTCCATTGGGACATCTGCTCCTATGAGCCACGCTTCGTTAACATCTAAAGCCTTTGCTATTAAATAGATATTATTTTGTTTTGGTGTATATCTACCAGAAATATAAGAGCTAAGAGCACCTTTGCTTATTCCTGTTTTTTCGACTAGATCAGCTTGCTTAAATCCTCTTAATTCCATTGCGGTTAAAATACGTTGAGAAGTTGTACCCATAATGTATACCTCCTTATAGGTGAATAGTATCATAAATGTTTAGAAAACGCAACATTTTTATTCTGAAAAGTGAAAAACGGTTTAGAAAACTAAAAAAGTATATTGACAAATTTGAACGATAGGATTATACTGCAAGTAGTTTAGAAAACTAAACAAAGAAAGGAGAGACAAGAATGGAGTGGAAATATGATAAACTCAGAGGAAAGATCAAAGAAGTGTGTGGAACACAGGATGTATTTGCTGAAAAACTCGGAATAGGACGTGTTTCATTAAGTCAAAGATTAAATAATCAGTTGGAGTTTTCACAAGACGAGATATTTAAATCCTGTGAAGTGCTTGGAATTGATTTTTCGGAAATGCCAGCGTATTTTTTTACTTTAAATGTTTAGAAAACTAAACACAAGGATAAAACTAAACGCAGTTCGGATGCCATGATAACTGAGAGGGGGTGAGAGAGTGAATAAGCAGCAAAATGATTTCATGCAGCAAGAAGACTTTGAGATGTTGGAAGAGATCAGAAAGGAAATCTTGAAAGCAAGAATCTGGTCAACGGTTTCCATTACCTTAAGCATTATTACATTGATGTTAAAAATAGTGTTTAGGTAATTACAGAGATAGCACTTGTGAGATCTTATCTACAATTACGGTAGCGTAGGCAGACAAAAAAGGAGCAGCGATTGCAACGATAAGTGCAAGCACAGCAAGAATATCTGCAAAAATGGCGTGATGCTTCGCAGAATCGGCTTGCTTTTTTAATCGTTGTAGTTCTTGTTCACGAATAGAGTCACAGATCAGATGTTCTTCAACAAAAGCTTTTCCTTTTGAAGTAAGAATAAACCAGTCTGGTTCATCTGGTGAGTTTGATGGTAATAAACGTAAATATTCCAATTCAAGTAAATGATTTATGGAATAGTCGGAAGCAGGAGAGAAAAGACGAAAAGCTTCGGCGTAGCTTATGTAAAAGTTGTTATTAAGATATTTTAAAATAGCTATTTCCATATGAGTTAAATTAGTTTGCATGGAATTTCCTCCTTTTGCATGTGCGTTACAAACAGAATACAAACTGTAGGAAGAAAAGTCAATAGAGACAGCCGAAACGGCCAGCAATGGCGTCATGCAAGGGGTGACTGCCTTGTGTCTGATGATGGCAGGTCAGGTCAAAACTGCACAAAGGAAAAAGCATAGCCGATGGGCGGTGCATACCATAAAGAAGAGGTGAGGCTTTGTGAATGAAATTATGTGTGTTACTCGGATCACAATCGGAGGACAGCAGTATACGGCAGAGGAACTTGGAGAAGAGAAAGCAAAAGAGATTGTCCGCCAGCGGATGGAAGCCGCGGTGGAGTCGATGGGGTATGAAAGGAGTAAGCAATGAAAGCATCAGATAAAGCTGCGCTGGCGATCGGCGCGGTTGGTACATGGATTTACATCGGCGGCGTGGATTCGGATCTGTGGGGCCGCGCCGCCTGGGAGCTGGAATGTTCCTTCTTGCACTCGCTGCCAAAAAAATCGGAGATTACGTCAATATGTGCCGCGAGGAGCAGGAAGAGTGGGAAGAAGAGCGCCGGGATGCGGTGTTTGCGGCGTGGATCCGGAACGGATCACTGAAAGGATAAGGAAACGTAGAATGAAAAAAGAGAGATTGACGGTAAAGAATCCAGATGGAACATACCGGATCTGGATGGAACGCGCCGGAACATTTCGGCTTGAGAGTCAGATGGATTCTGTTTTTGCATATGGCGACCTGGTCAACAAGCTGGGCCGGTATGAGGACCAGGACGAAGAAAAACATAAAAAATAGCTCCTGCCCAAAAAGCAGGAGCCCGTAGCCGGATGGCATACTTATCCTCACAAGATTAGTGTACCACCCGGGCTGTCGAAATGTCAAACGGGGCGGGAAAACCCGCCTGTATTTTTTAACAAAAAAAAATGGGATTTGAAAGGGCTTGCTTCTGCCCTTTTCGGACTCGATAAAGATATTAAAGATAGGACAGACAGATGGGAACAAAGCGGGAAGAATACAGGCTTCGTGGGGGAGACATCCTCGAGATAAGAGAGTTCCACGATGGCCGATATGGAGCGCCGGGACAGCGGCGGGAGAAAAAGAAAAAGCCGACAGAGGAGCAGATGCGGCAGGCAAACGAGAGAGAGAAGATCCGGAGATGCCAGCTACGGATGATGACGTATTTCCATGAGGGCGACTGTCTTGCGACGATGACATACCGGCAGGACAAGAGGCACCCAATATGAATGAGGCATTGAAAGATTTTCAAAAGGCAATCCGAAAAGTGCGGAAGGAATATCAGAAACGGGGATATGAAGTGTTCTGGATCCGGAATATTGAACGGGGAACCAAGGGAGCCTGGCATATCCACATTGTTCTTAACGAGATTGGGGATACAGCCAGTATTTACAGCAGGTATGGGGGAAAGGCGGTGTCTGGTCGTGTGAAATCAAAAACAGTCAGTTTTACAGCGAAGATTTCTACCAGCTCGCCAGTTATCTGACCAAGAGCGAACACCGGATCGAACATAAATCGAACGGGGACGCTGCGAAGCCGCGGTTAAAAGAAACGAGCTATAACACATCAAGGAATATGCCGCTGCCGGAGCCGAAAATTCAGAAACTTGTCCGCTGGCAGGAGGAGGCAAAGCCCCGCAAAGGGTATTACATAGCAAAGATTTATGAGGGATATAACCCGGTAACCGGATACAAATACAGACAGTATACGATGATCCGTCTGGAGAGGAGGCGAACAGACTATGATGTCGACAGACGTTTACGTCGAGACAAGCATAAGCGCACCGCAGGAAAAAAAGCGTAAGTGGGGTTATGTGCTGGAAGCTCCGGGAGGGAGAACAGTATACCAACTGGGTGAGATGACTGGCACAATGCATGGAATTACGCTGCAGGTTCTGATCAAAGCACTTCGCCGGTATCAAAAGCCGAGCCGGATCACGATTCATGCAGCGGATGAGTGGGTTCTGCAGATGCTACTGCGTCAGCTCTCTGCGTGGGAGCAGAATGGATTCACCAATGCAAAAGGGGAGCCGATCAAATACCGGGAGGACTGGGAGCAGCTGGCAAATTTAATCAAAATACATACAATCACGATCGCTCCGGGGCGGCACACGTACAGTGCTTGGCTGCAGAGCGAGATGGAGAAAATGGAAAGAGGGAAATAGGATGTTTGAGAAATTTGGGGAAATGAATTCTTATCAGGAGATCAATGAACTGGCGGAAAACCTGTTCAACGAGGGAGATATGGAAAGCCTGAAGGCAATGGCGGAAGAAAACGGAATTCCGGCGGACTTTGTGGAGATGTTCTGCGCCGGTGATCTGCCGGCTTTGTGCGATCCGATGACGGCCGCACTGGGCAAGATTGAGGTCGAGTCTGCGGAGCTGCAGCCGAAAGAAATTATGGAAGACTGGGTGGAGTACCTGAAAAGCCAGTGCATGGAAAACGAGCTGATGGCGTACAGCGTCAGAAAAACAGGAAAATCACTGAAGGGCTGCATTGCCGCGCTGCTGAAATGGTCATTTGAAAACCAGATTCCCATTGAGAAGGAGATTCTGAAAGCCGCCGGCGTGACAGCAGGAAGAGTGACGCTGGGGATTCCGGGCATGGCCAGAGCAAAGCAGATCATCACGAACTACTACATGGGAAAGTAGGTGGGAAGGATGAAAAAGAAAACGATTGAAAAAATACCGTATTTCTGGTTAAAGAAAACCAGCAGAAAGAAAGATGTCAAATACATTGGTGTCACGGCGGTCAAGATTGTTGGACACGAAAAGCATCTTTTCCTGGAGGTATACAGGAACAAAAAAGAATCAAAAGAAATGCCGATGGTGCGGATCGTGCTCACAAAAAAGGATTTCGGCACATATTGGCCGGAAAAGGAAGAATGGACGAGGCAGAAAATAAAGCCGGACAGTTATTATGGCCGAGTGATATGGGGAGAAGAACATCCCACATGGGAGCAGGAGAAAAAAGAAAATATACTCCAGAGCACAGAGGATCTGGAAAGGATAAAGAAGTTCTGTAAAGCCAACGTATACGACGAGGAGCGCTGGTGGGAATATATATACAAACATGAGGACGATATTGTAACAACGGCAAGACGGAACAGAGAACACAAGGCGTATATGCGCCGCCAGGAGGCACTGGAAGATAGAATGGCGCACACCAAAGAACTGCCGGAGAAAGAGATTCTGGACAGAGCTGACAGATTGTATTTTCACAATCAGCATTATCTGTATTACAAAAAGCATGGCTACTGGGCACATATAGCCTGCAGCAAGTGCGGAGGAGTTACAGATGCGAGATGGAAAAGCGGAATTTCCTACGAAAGCCAGTTCCAGAGATGGACGGAAGAACCGAGAGAGGGGCACTATGGCACCTGTCCAATGTGCGGAGCACGTGGAGAGTACAAGTGCCAGGGAAAGGTGAAAGGCACTTGTGACAAATATATCTATCTATTCCTGGGACAGAAGTACAAAGAAAACGGAATGGTCATGCGTTATGTGGAAGTTGGGAAAAAGTGGACACTAGGATTCATTTGTGGGGATAAAGGTCCGGAGATGTATAACGCAAGTGAAGAACTCTCCGGAGTGGAGATTGCGAGAGCATATTTTGAGCCAGGGAAAAAAGTCCAGATAGACTATCACAAACATAATCCGTACATGGGGAAAGATTTCTGGGCTGACTGCAATTTGTATGGAATGGCAAATATCCCCATCAGCGCCGGTCTGATCATGTCAGAGACATACGAAGAAATGAAAGGGACAATGTTCCAGTACAGCGCATTGCGAGAATATGCAAAGAATGTCAGGGAGGTCAATCCGATTGACTACTTAGAGTGTTATAACCGGACGCCACAGATTGAAATTTTGGTGAAGCTTGGAATGACGGATATAGTAGAAAAGCTAGTCAAATGCTACTACGGAATAGTTGCTGATGAGAATGCCAGGAGGCCGGATCAGTTCCTTGGAATTCGGAAAGAAAGGGTACAACAGCTCATCAAGAAGAAAGGGGATACGCATCTCCTAGAAGTGATGCAGATGGAGAGACGCCAAGGGAAGAACTGGACAGATACGCAGATAGAACATTTGGCAGAGACCGGTTTGAGCGGGACACAGGTGGCAATGGCTACCAGATATATGACTTTGCAGAAGTTGCTTAATCGTATAGAAAAATATGCTGGATGTGAGTATGGTACGGGCTGCTACAGCGCATCAGAACGAATCAGACACACGGCCATAACTTATGCAGATTATCTGAGCATGCGAGTGAATGCGGGATATGACCTTAGTAATTCGGTTTATCAGCAGCCGCGGGATTTAGAGGCGGCACATAATAAACTGGTAATGGAATCCAACAAAGCAAAAATGGATAGACATCTCGAAGAGTGGCAGAACGTTATCCGGAAATTCGAAAAAGCTACAAAAAACTCAGAAATAAATATTATTACGAAGACGATAGATATATCATCAGACCGGCTCGATCAGCAGAGGAAATTGTCATGGAAGGGCGTCTTCTTCATCATTGTGTGGGAGGAAACACCTACTTGGGAAAACACAACACAGGGCAGACATACATATTAATGCTTAGATTCAGAGAGGAGCCTGATGTACCGTATATCACAGTTGAGATCGATGCAAAAAATCCGAAAATTCTGCAATGGTACGGAGATAAAGACAGAAAACCAGATAGAGAGAATATGCGGAAATGGCTGAATACCTGGCTGAAGAAACTGAAAACAGGAACGTTGTCAGAGATGATCCGGCCGGCAGCCATAGCGTAAGGAGGAAAGTATGGAATATGTGCAATTGACCTGGATGACTGGGTACAGATGAAACAGAAATTGAAACAGGAACTCCTGGGAGTGAAACAGAGCTTTGTCCGGATTGGATACGCTTTGAGACAGATTGATGATCAGAAGCTCTATGAACAAGATGGGTATAAAAGCATAGCGGAATTTGCTCAGGCTGAGTATGGCCTGGGACCGTCTATCACCAGCCGGTTTATGAGCATCAACAGAGAATATTCCGTTGATGGATATTCTGAACATCTTCGGCCGGAATACGCTGACATGGGAAGAAGCCAGTTGGAAGAGATGCTGAAACTGCCGGAGAGTGATCGGCAGATGATCTGCCCCGAAACATCCAGAGAGGATATTCGGGAGCTGAAACGGTTTAACAAGTCGGAGCCGGATGCGGAGCAGGCGGACTCGATCGAGAAACTGGTGCAGAAGTTCTTCGAAATAAATCCAGAGATAGAAAAGGAGCTGGCGCAGAGCGCAGCATACGCGGAATGGAATGTTGAAAAAATGGCAGAGATTGTTAATCCGTCCGGAACCAAAACCTTTCGTATGGGTCTGTTCTTCGCCGCGATGTATGAGCAGAATATTCAGATCAAGCAGTTTGGTCAGACCCCGCGGCCGATGAGCTGGGATGAGTCTTTGAGATTTCGAAGAAAATCTTTGAGAAAAAGCATGAAGAGACGGCAGTGGAGCAGGAGGCGATCGGAGAAGAGCATGAATCAAGGGAAAAATTAGAAGATCAGACACTCTATCAGAAAAATGATTCTGACGAGGGTGAAATGGAAGCGGAGGAGCAGCCGCCGGAAGATAATCATCCAAAATGCAGTTAGAGGAGAAAAATGAGAAAACGCCAATTGCGCCGGCGCAATTTAAAATGCCGAAAACCATTGTAAATACAGAGGAAGAGACGAGTTCAGGGGAGCCAAAAGAGCCAGAAAGAGAAGCGTCCCAAAGTACAGAAGAAGAGAAATCTGGGACAGTACAATTAAAAGATTCGCAGAAAGTAGAAGAAAAAGTATCCAGTGAGCCGGAAGTCGTACAAAACGAAACGGAAGATGTCCAGGAGCAGTTGCCAGGGCAGATGAATCTTCCTGCAGATTATCCGGGTACAGAGAGTATCGAAGTGGTCGGAAAGGCAATGCCGAGAAAGGATTATTTTGATACCCTTACCGCCTGGGGGCTGTCCGTGTATCTCTCGAAATATCTTCCAGCGGATATTTTGGCGGATCAGAAGAAACTGTATCAGTGGATGCAGAAGCTGGTTGATGAAAGAGGATATGAATTCGAACAAGAGGGAGGCACGGATGCATAGCAGAAAAGAAAGAGCAGCGATCCGGGAAGATGTATACCGGTTTATTGCGAGGTACATCACGGTTCATGTCTATCCACCAAGCTACAAAGAAATTGCAGACGCGTTGGGAATATCCATGTCAACAGTAAGAAGACATATTCAGGAACTCATAGATGAGGAAATTCTGGAGACAGATGCGGAGCCAGGAACGCAGCGAGCGTTCCGGATCCGCGGAACACGAGTAGGAAAGAGAGGAAAAGAGCATGAATAAAGTTATATTACTGGGAAGATTAACCAGAGATCCGGATGTCAGATACTCTTCAGGAGAGAATTCTACGGCGGTAGCCGTTACACACTGGCTGTTGACCGTAGATTTCACAGAGAGGGTGATTCCGCAACTGCAGACTTTATCGGATGCGTTGCTTTCGGCCGTCAGGCAGAATTTGCAGAGAAATATCTGCGGCAGGGAACGAAGATCGCCATCACCGGCCGGATCCAAACCGGAAGCTATACGAACCGTGAAGGCAGGAAGGTTTACACAACTGATGTGGTTGTGGAAGAGCAGGAGTTGGAGAGGGTAATGAACGGCGGAACGTCCGCGGGAGCAGGCGCAACACCGCAGGCAAATATGGACGGTTTCATGACTATCCCGGATGGTGTCGATGAAGATATTCCATTTATGTAAGCAGGAGGAGAAAATGTTATATCCAAAACCAACAAAGAGAAAAA
>ENA-OQBT01000306-OQBT01000306.1-human-gut-metagenome-genome-assembly--contig:-NODE-306-length-32745-cov-3.145502_pt1 | contig 32745 bp, 40 predicted proteins | sample MGYA00242749_ERZ504557 | MGnify/ENA primary metagenome ERZ504557 (study PRJEB26092, sample SAMD00036243) | human gut metagenome | host: Homo sapiens | study: EMG produced TPA metagenomics assembly of... | reverse complement strand
AGGAGCTCGAGACCATCAACTCCATGACGCCAATCTGGAAGAAGCGCAGCTCCGACGTTGAACAGAAGGATTACAACGAGTTCTACAAGTCCACGTTCCACGACTTTGACGATCCGGCGCGCACCATCAGCTTCCATGCTGAGGCACGCTCGAGTATGACGCCCTGCTGTTTGTGCCGGGCCGCGCGCCGTTCGATCTGTACAGTAAGGACTACGAGAAGGGCCTGGCGCTCTACAGCTCCAACGTTCTGATCATGGAGAAGTGCGACGACCTGCTGCCCGACTACTACAACTTTGTGCGCGGCGTCGTGGATTCCGCCGACGTGACGCTCAATATTTCGCGTGAGACGCTGCAGCAGAACCGTCAGCTCAAGGCCATCGCCAAGCGTGTGGAAAAGAAGATCACTGCCGACCTTGAGGATATGCGTGACAACGACCGCGAGGCTTACGAGAAGTTCTTTGAGAACTTTGGCCGCGGTCTTAAGTACGGCATCTACTCGAGCTATGGCATGAAGGCCGATGAGCTCGCCGACCTGCTGCTGTTCTGGTCTGCCAAGGAGCAGAAGATGATTACCCTGGCCGAGTATGCCAAGGGCATGCCCGAGGATCAGAAGGCCATTTACTACGCCGCCGGCGACTCGCGTGAGCGCTTGGCCAAGATGCCCGTGGTAAAGGGCGTGCTCGACCGCGGCTATGACGTGCTGCTGCTGACGCAGGATGTGGATGAGTTCACGTTCCAGGCCATGCGTGAGTACGTTGCCGCCGATATGCCCAAGATCTACGAGGACGATGCTGCCCGCGAGGCTGCCGAGAAGGCCGTTGCCGACGGTGCTGAGCCCGAGGTCGAGGATCGTCACTTGGAGCTCAAGAACGTCGCGACCGGTGATCTTGACCTGGCGACCGAGGACGAGAAGAAGGAGCCGAGGACGCCACCAAGGAGAACGAGGACCTCTTTAGCGCCATGAAGGAGGCGCTCGGCGACAAGGTCGAGAAGGTCGCCGTCTCTGCGCGCCTGACCGATGCTCCCGCGTGCATCACCACCGAGGGCCCGCTTTCGCTCGAGATGGAGAAGGTGCTCCAGAAGGGTCCCGAGGCGCGCCCGACGGTATGCCCAAGAGCCAGCGCGTGCTCGAGCTCAACGCCAAGCACCCGGTCTTCGCCAAGCTCGTCGCCGCCCAGAAGGCGAGCGATGCCGACAAGATCAAGCAGTATTCCGGTCTGCTCTATGACCAGGCCCTGCTGGTCGAGGGCATTTTGCCCGAGGACCCCGTGGCCTTCGCGGCGGCTGTCTGCAACTTGATGTAGTTCGGGGATACGCACCGTAACTAGATTAGAACGAGAGTGGATAATCTCCCACTTTTGGCTCGAATGCGGGCTTGAAGTGGGAGATTTTCCACTCTCGTTTCCTTTTGAATGATCCCTTGGGGACGGAGGAAAGCGGATCACCGGATCAGGCCGACCCCCTCGGTGATCCGTTTTCCTCCGTCCCCAAGGGATCAATTATTTGTCGGGGTTGTGGTTTTGTGACCTGCTGAAATTTAAGATACTGTACAACTGTACGTTAATTCGTCTTCGTAGTATATTGCTACCCGCAAAACTCAATACCATTGTGCTCTGAGACGCTAAAGCGCCTACGTACAATGGTTGTCGATAGTACGATTTGATTCAACGACAGGATGGATGGCCCAAGCGTGAGTCTCGGCAGCAAACTATCCGATGCAAAGGTCTCCTTTGCGATATTCAAGCGCGACATTAAGCGACTACTTGTGAACCCCGTCGCCTTGGTGGTTACCCTCGGCGTGTGCGTTATTCCCTCGCTGTATGCCTGGTACAACATCGTGGCAAACTGGGATCCGTACGGAAACACTCAGGGTATCAAGATTGCCATCGCCAACAACGATCAGGGCACCCAAAACGACCTGGTGGGTGAGCTCAACGCGGGTGATAAGGTCGTCGATCAGCTCAAGGAGAACGATCAGTTGGCTGGACCTTCGTCGATTCGGCGGCCGACGCCAAGGAGGGCGTCGAGAGCGGTGAGTACTATGCGGCCATCGTAATCCCCAAGAACTTCTCGGATAACCTGGTCTCGATGCTCGACGGCAACTACCATCAGCCAAGCTTACGTACTACGTCAATGAGAAAAAGAGCGCTATTGCACCCAAGGTTACCGACACCGGTGCAAACACCATCGAGCAGCAGATTAACTCGGAGTTCGTCTCCACGGTGGGTGAGACCGTTGCCAGTATTGCCAAGGATGCCGGAGTCGATTTAAAGGACAAGGCAACCCAGGCTCAGGATTCGTTGGCCGGTTCGGTATCAGAGGCTTCTGATACGTTGGGCGAAGTGCGCGATTCGATTGGCGACATGAATGCCGCCATCGATAAGACGTGTGGTTCCATTGCCTCGGCAGATGCAGCACTTGCCGGTCTGCAGGGTCAGGCGCCGTCGCTGACGCAGGCGATCTCCCAGGGCAACGACCTGCTGGGCGAGGCTCGCGCCACGGCGGGTAACTCTGTCGCCTCGCTCTCCAAGGCGCTCTCGGAAGGCAGCCTTGCGCTCACCAAGACGTCAGCCTCCGCGAACGCTGCGATTGGCAAGCTGACGGGCACGATCACATCTACGACCACCCGCATCGACAACTCGCTCGAGTCTCTCCAGGCGACGATCGACACAATAAGCCGTTATCGGCACTTGGAAATTCTCGTCAATGACACGTCGACAGGTTCCAAGGAAATTGACGCGCGCATTGTATCGACCATCGATTTGCTCCGCGAGCAGAATGAAAAGCTTCAGAGCATCAAGGACGGTCTGTCTGCACAGTCGAGCGCCATGGCGAATGACGCCGCGGCTGTCTCGGGTGCCAGCGACGCTATCAATAACGCAATCCAGACCGGTGCGACCAACCTTGGCCAGGCCCAGACGGACCTGGGTCAAAACGCGCTGCCGAAGGCCCGAGGCGCGCTCGATTCCTTTGCCGCCGTCTCGGGTGATCTGACGGGAATCGTGTCTGGCCTCACGCTACTATTGCAAGTGCGCGCGGTACACTTTCGCAACTCAACGCTACGCTCGGTCAGGCCAAGACCACGCTGTCCCAGACCGACGCCTCGCTTGCCAAGGTCCAGGACAAGCTCGCTACCGCCGCCAACGACATCGCGGCGCTGCAGACCTCCGAGTCCATGGGCGAGCTGGCCGACCTGATGGGCGTCGACGTCGATGACGTTGCTGACTTCATGGCATCTCCGGTCGAGCTGACCTCCAAGTCGATCTATCCGGTTAAGAGCTTCGGCTCGGGCATTGCTCCTTTCTACACCAATCTGGCGCTTTGGGTGGGCGGCTACGTGCTCATCGCCATTTACAAGCTCGAGGTCGATCGCGAAGGCGTTGGCAGCTTTACCGCGCGTCAGGGCTACTTTGGCCGCTGGTTGCTCCTGGTGATCCTGGGCGCGTTGCAGGCATTATCGTTACGGTGGGAGATCTGGTCATTGGCGTACAGTGCGTCAGTCCGCTCCTATTTGTGCTGGGCGGCATCGCCATCTCATTTACGTACGTCAACATCATTTACGCGTTGTCCACTACGTTTAAGCATATCGGCAAGGCAATCGGCGTCATTCTTGTCATCGTGCAGATCCCGGGTTCGTCGGGCATGTACCCCATCGAGATGATGCCCGGCTTCTTCCAGTGGCTGCACCCGCTGCTGCCCTTTACCTATGGCATCAATCTGCTGCGTGAGACGGTCGGCGGCATGTATTCGTTCAACTACCTGTTTAACCTGTGCATTCTGGGCGTGTTCTTGATCGTGGCGCTCTTTATCGGCCTGCAGCTGCGTCCGCTGCTGCTCAACCTCAACCTGCTCTTTGATAAACAGCTTTCCACGACCGGTATGATGATTTGCGAGTCTAACGACCTGCCGCGCGAGCGCTACTCCTTGCGAACGGCCATGCGCGTCGTGCTCGATTCCGATTCGTACCGTCGCGAACTGCTCGATCATGCGGTCGCCTTTGAACATCGCTACCCGTACTACATCAAGGGCGGTTTTGCCGCGTGGTGGGCGTCCAGGTCCTGCTCTTTGTCCTGTCGACGGTTCTCGATATCGACAATAACGGCAAGATCATCCTGCTGGTCATTTGGATCATCTCGGTTATTGCCATCTGCGGCTGGCTTATCAATATCGAATACATCCGCGCGAGCCTCAATACCCAGATGCGCATCTCGGCGCTTTCCGATGAGGACCTGCGTCGCGAGATGCGCGAGCACACGGCCGCCATTCCTGCCGCCCGCCGCATGTTTGGCCTCAACGCCAGCGAGCGTGGTGCCAAGGGTGGCGATCAGTCCACGGGCCGCTTGCCGCATATAGCTCGCACCATAAATCTCAGGGCAGCGACAGCACAGCCACAAATGATGGAGATACCACCCCGCTTGGCAAGCACTCCAAAGGAGGTGAGGCATAAATGAAGAACATCCTGCATCTGTTTAAGCGCGATGTCCAAAACGTGTCTCGCTCCGTAATCGGCTTGGTTGTCGTGATGGGCCTCATTATCGTGCCGTGTCTGTACGCGTGGTTTAACATCGCCGGCAGCTGGGATCCGTACGGCAACACCGGCAATCTTAAGATCGCCGTGGTCAACACCGATGAGGGTTACGAGAGCGATCTGATCCCCGTCGAGGTTAACGTGGGCGAAAACGTGACCGCCACCCTACGCGGCAACGAGAGCTTCGATTGGGTTGTGCTTAACGATCGCGAAAAGGCTATCGAGGGCGTTAAGTCGGGCGCGTACTATGCTGCCGTCGTTATCCCCAAAACGTTTAGCGCCGACATGATGACGCTTTTCTCGACCGACGTGAAACACGCCGATATCGAGTTTTACGAGAACCAGAAGGCCAACGCCATCGCGCAGATCGTGACCGAGAAGGGTTCGAGCGCCGTTCAGAACCAGGTTAACGAATCTTTTACCGAGACCATTACGAGCATCGGTCTTAAGACGGTGTCCAGCCTGCTCGATTACATGAGCACCGACCAGGTCAGCAACTTTATCGCCAACCTGTCCTCGACGCTCGGCGATTCGGTCCAGGACCTGAAGGACGTTCAGCCAGCGCAACGTCGCTTGCGGGCATTTTGAGCTCCACGTCCGATTCGCTGACGTCGGCGAGCGGCATGCTCAAGCAGACCGGTGCCGTCGATGAGTCGACAAAGCAGCTCATGGAACATGCCAAAAGCGGCATCGATGATTCCAAAGAAGCGCTTAAGGCGGCAAGCGATGCCATCGATGCCGCGATCGATGGAAGTGCGGGTTCGTTCGACAATGTGTCTGCCGAGCTCGCGAAGGCGTTCGATGCCGCGAACCAGCATGTCGACCTTACGGTGTCCCAACTCAACGATGCCGCTGCGGCCCTCAATGCGCGCGCCAAGGATATCGATGAGATGGCCGATCAGCTCCGCAGCCTTGCCGACCAGGTGAGCGATGAGAATTTGAAGGACGGTCTCAAGTCTGCCGCGACGTCGCTGGGCAGAATCGCCGTTGAGTACCGCAACAATGCCAAGGATCTGGCGGCCACCGCGAAGTCTCTCTCCGATAGCATGGCAGAGGTTAACAAGTCGCGTGCCGAGGTCGATCAGGCAATCGCGGATGCCAAGCTGGTATCTCGGGCGCCAAGATTGACTACGACTCTACGTTCTCGGTTAAGGCCAAGGAGCTCAAGAAGACTATTTCGGGCATTTTGGATTCGCTCAACGGTATCTCGGGCGACCTGGATAGTGCTGTTGCCGGCCTGACCGACGCATCCGGTTCGCTGGCAAAGGGCCTCTCCAAGGCTGCAAAGCTGGTCAACAAGGCTTCCGATCAGCTGGGTGAGGCGTCGGACAAGATCAGCGCTTTCAAGGACGAGCTCGACGGCGCCTTGATGTCGGATGACCTCGCTACGATCAAGACGATGATCGGCAATGATCCCGAGGGTCTGGCCGTGTCGCTTTCCGGCCCTGTTGCACTCGACCGTAAGCCGGTCTATCCGATCCGCAACTACGGTTCGGCCATGGCGCCGTTCTACACGATTCTGTCGCTCTGGGTCGGCTCGATCGTACTGGCGGCCATGATGAAGGTCTCGGTTGACGATGAGCTTATCAACGAGCTCATCCCCGTGCGCCTGCACGAGATCTATCTGGGTCGTTACCTGTTCTTCGGCGGTTTGGCTCTGCTGCAGGCAACGCTCGTGTGCGCGGGCGACATTCTGTTCTTTGGCATTCAGTGCGACAACCCGCTGCAGTTTGTGCTAGCGGGTTGGGTCGCGAGTCTCGTGTTCTCCAATATCGTCTACACGCTTACGGTTTCGTTTGGCGATATCGGCAAGGCGCTCGCTGTCGTGCTGTTGGTCATGCAGGTCGGTGGTTCGGGCGGCACGTTCCCCATCGAGATGACCGGCCCCGTGTTCCAGGCAATCTATCCGTTCCTGCCGTTCACCCACGGCATCAACGCCATGCATGCCGCCATGGCTGGCGCCTACCATATGGAGTACTGGGTTGAGCTGGGCATTCTGGCGAGCTATCTGATTCCGTCGCTGGCCTTGGGCGTCGTCTTCCGCCGTCCGGTCATCAAAGCCAACGACTGGATCATCGAAAAGCTTGAAAGCACGAAACTTATTTAGTGCAACAGCGTGACATCGACGAAACATCGAGGTTTACTCTGCCGACGCTTTAGTGGGCTGGATTGCGTGGGCTGCTTGGTTGTTGCTACAGTAGCGGGGCGTGCCGGGGGTCCGGTGCGCCCCGTTTTTATTTGACCATGAGGCGGCACGCAGCCATACGCGTGCGGACACCACGCCCAGATTGAGTGTGAGGATGTTCCATGGCCCAATACGCTGCCAACGAAATCGAAAACATGCCCGATAGCCCTGTGGCCCGTGAGGATTTGGGCGCGGGCGGTATTCCCAGGGGCGCCGGCGCACGCTCCCCGCTGTTCTGGAAAGTTTTGCTACTTTCGGTGGCGGTCATCTGGGGCTACTCCTTTACCACTATGAAGGACGCACTCGGCACCATTCCGGTGTTCGAGCTGCTCTATGTACGCTTTCTGCCTGCAGCGTTGGTCATGTTTGCCGTCTTCCACAAGCGCATCACTGCACATTTCAACGCTCGCAATCTGATCGTTGGCCTGAGTATGGGCGTGCTCATGTGGGCGGCCTATGCGTTGCAGACGGTCGGTCTGTCATATACTACGGCGGGCAAGAATGCTTTTTTGACGGGCACGTATTGCATCCTCGTGCCGTTCGCGAGCTTTTTTCTGAGCGGAGAAAAACTCACCCGCTATAACCTGGGCGCGGCACTGCTGTGCTTGGCGGGCATTGGCTTGGTGGCGCTCGATAGCGTCGAGTTCAACATCGGTGACGTCATTACGCTGGCAGGCGCGGTCTTCTTCGCCATCCAGATGGCGGTGACCGCCAAGTACGGTCGCAAAATGGACATCAACGTTATCACGTTTTGGATGTTTGTGGGCAACGGCGTGCTGAGCCTGGTTTCGTCGCTGTTATTCGAGACCCAGGCGCCTCTGTCCGTGTGGACGCCGAACTTTATCGGTGTGATGGCGTTTCTCTCGGTGGGCTGCACATGCGTGGCTCTGCTCATCCAAAACGTCGGCCTGGCGCATGTCCCGGCTTCGACGGGCTCACTGCTCCTTTCGATGGAGTCGCCTTCGGGCGTGTTGTTTTCGGTGCTGCTGATGGGGGAGGCGCTCACCTCGCGCCTGCTCGCCGGCTTCGTGCTTATCTTCCTGTCGATTATCTTGAGTGAGACTCACTTCGATTTTTGCGCAAAAGCCGCGCCCGCAATTGTAAACAACTTGTTGCGCCGCCCTCCCGGGGCGGCATTTTTTATGCGTCGCCCTTAAAGTTGTACTTTGCACTTTACGCTATCAAAGTGCTTGCTGCAAAAACGTTACTGGAGGGCATCTATGGCACCAGCTTTGTTCGATTTTCAACCGCAACCAGCGCCCAAGGCTACCGCAGCGGCGCAGGCCGCTATCGGTGACGGTCTTGTTGCGGAAGCTCAGACTTTTGCAGACGAGCTTGCTGTGTGGCGACACGATCTACACCAGATGCCCGAGCTGGGTAACAACCTTCCGCAGACGTCCGCCTTTATCCAGGCGCGTCTGGACGAGATGGATATTCCCTATGCCGTGCTTGTTGACGGCTCCTGTGTCGTTGGCCTTATCGGTGCCGGCGCGGCAGCTGCTGCTCGGGGTAACGGTACGTGCACGGACAAGCAGGCCGGTACGGTCATCATGCTCCGCGGCGACATGGATGCCCTTCCCGTTGCCGAGGAATCCGGCGAGCCCTTTGCATCCACCAACGGCTGCATGCATGCTTGCGGCCACGATATGCATGCGACGGCCCTGCTTGGTGCCGCCCGTCTGCTCAAGGCTCGCGAGGCCGAGCTTGTCGATGCCAATGCCACGGTTAAGCTGCTGTTTCAGCCGGGCGAGGAAACTTTTGAGGGTGCCCGCGCCGCCATCGCCGACGGTCTGCTGCAGAACCCGCGTCCCCAGGCCGCCTTTGCCATGCATGTCAATAGCCAGTCGCCGCTTGGCTGGTGCTCTACGGCAGCCCGGCGCTTTCCGGCGTGTACGGTTTTCGCATTATGCTCCAGGGCAAGGGTGGCCACGGTTCCAGCCCCGAGATCTGCATCGACCCCATCACGGCGGGTGTGCATGTGCACCTGGCACTCCAGGAGCTCATCTCCCGCGAGGTGCCGGCGGCCAAGGAAGTCGCGCTTACCGTTGGCAAGTTCGCCGGCGGTCAGGCCGCAAATGTCATCCCTGATACTTGTGTGCTCGAGGGAACGCTGCGTGGCTTCGATGTCGAGCTCATGGAGCACCTCAAGGCCCGCATCGCGGAGGTCGTCAAAGGCGTTGCCACGACCTATCGTACGCCGGCGACTATTGAGACGCTCTCGGATGTTCCCCCGCTCGTACTCGATGACGATATGACGCAGGCGTCGCTTGGCTACGTGGCGCGGTGCTGCCCAAGTCCGCCTTCCTGCCGCTGTTCCACGCCATGGCGAGCGAGGACTTTGCGCTTATCTCGAGCGAGATCCCGAGTGCGTACTTTACCGTGGGCGCCGCTGTAACCGATACGGATGAGCATTTTGCTCAGCATCATCCCAAGGCACGCTTTAACGATGCCGAGCTGCCGCTCGGTGCCGCGGCCTATACCGCCGTCGCTTTGGGCTATATCGCCGACCACCGGTAGCACCCAACCTTGCTACTCGTTTGTTTAAAAAGGAGCAGTATGTCCCAGCAGCGTAAGTTCTTCCCCGGCTGGCTCGTGGTGGCTTCCGGCTTTGTCATCATGGCCACGTGCTACACGATTTTCGTTAACTGCATGAGCCTGTTTCAGCCGCTCGTCGTCAGCGACCTGGGCATCACGCTTGCGCAGTACAACATCTCCAACGCCATCTCCACCGTGGTGAGCGTTATCGGCTCACTTGTGATCGGTCATGTTGCCGATAAAGTAAGCGGTCGCGTTTTGGGCTCCCTCACTGTAATCGCCACCTCTGCCGTTCTTGCCGGCATGAGCCTTGTCGGTGAACTGTGGCAGGTCTACGTGCTCTTTTCTGTTTGCCCCGTTCTGTTTGTGGCCGCCCTGGAAGCCGAATAGATGCTCGTACCATCATTCGGTTTCCAAGGCGGTCACGGGCCTACGAAATGATCCCGTTTTTCCTCCGTCCCAACAGATCACGTGATCCGAAGGGGACGGAGGAAAGCGGATCGCAAACAGCGGCGTGCGTCAGGCCGAACGAGTCCCCATACCCTCGTTCGGTCAGACGCACCGCCGCTGTTTGTGTTTGTGCCGTATAATGTCCACTACCTATGACGCGATACAAAAGAAAGGTGTTTGCCCATGCAGGCACAGAAGGCGGAGGGAACCCGCGACTTATCGGCGCCGAGATGCGCGCTTGGCAAAAGATGCAGCAGATCGCTGCCGGCGTGTTCGAGCCGTTTGGCTTTAAGCCCATCGAGACGCCGCGATCGAGCAGGTGGACGTCTTTGTCCACGGCATCGGCCAGTCGACCGACGTCGTGCGCAAGGAGATGTTCCGCGTCTTTAGCGGCGCCAACCTGGAGCGCGTCTTTGCTGAGGGCACCGATAGCAAGCTCAAGCCCAAGCAGCGCCTGGCGCTTCGTCCCGAGGGCACGGCCGGTGTGGTGCGCGCGTCGTGGAGAACAACCTGGTGCCCCAGGGCTCCACGCCGTTTAAGGCTTATTATGCCGAGGCCATGTTCCGTGGCGAGCGTCCCCAGAAGGGTCGCCTGCGCCAGTTCCACCAGGTGGGCATCGAGTGGCTCGGCGCTCCCGATCCGGCAGCAGACGCCGAGTGCATCATCATGCTTATGGAGTTCTACAAGCGTCTGGGCTTCGATCTTTCCAAGCTCCGTCTGCTCATTAACTCGATGGGCGATGCCCAATGCCGTCCGGCCTATCGCGAGCAGGTCAAGCAGTTTATCCTCGATCACGCCGACGAGATGTGCGACGAGTGCCGCGAGCGCGCCGAGCTCAATCCGCTGCGTGCCTTCGACTGCAAGAACGACCACTGCCGCGAGATCATGGCCGACGCACCGCTGATGGGCGACAACTTGTGCGATGAGTGCCGCGAGCACTACGAGCAGGTCAAGCGCTATTTGGATGCGGCGGGTATCGAGTATGTCGAGGATCCCACCTTGGTGCGCGGCCTGGACTACTACACCCGTACCGTCTTTGAGGTCGAGGCCCCTGGCGCCGGCGTCGGCTCCATCGGCGGCGGCGGTCGCTATGACGGCTTGGTCGAGCTCGAGGGTGGCAAGCCCACGGCAGGCGTCGGCTTTGCCGTCGGTTTTGAGCGTGCGCTGCTGGCCCTGCAGGCCTTTGGCAGCGACCTGGGTGCCGAGGAGGCCCCGTGCGTCTACGTCGCCAATGCCGGCAAGGAGCTGCGCCAGAACGTCTTCGCCATTACGCAGGAGCTTCGCGCCGCTGGCATCGTGACCGAGGCCGACTACCAGGGTCGTTCGCTCAAAGCTCAGTTTAAGCAGGCCGATAAGGTGGGCGCCAAGCTCATTTTGGTCCTGGGTGGCGACGAGCTTGCCGCCGGCAAGGTCAAGGTGCGCGACATGCAAAGCCATGACGAGGTTCTCGTCGATCTGGCCAACGTGGTCGAGGCGGTTCGCGAGCGCTGTAGCGCATGATTTTTGAGCTGTAGTGCCGCTGAGGTGCCCAGCTCATTGCGAGCGATTGTTACGGGGGTGTTTCGCTTTTATGCGGAATGCCCCCATTTACGTATGCCGCCCACCGAGAAATACGACCATTTAGGGCAAAAACCCTTGCAATGCAGAAAATACTTTTGTGTGGTAAAGCGCAATCAGTGTCGAAAGTATTTCTCAAGCGCCTATAATGAATACCGCATGTTACGTGCATAGAAAGAGGAATGGGAGGAAACGTGGCTGAGAACCTAAGCAACCAGTCTGTACCCGAAGCCGCGGCGCGCGTCGCTGCCGTGGTCAACCGCCTCGTTAACCGAATCGGCTCGAATGCCGAGTCCAGGGAGCGTCTCGCCGAGATCGAGATCCCCGAGGAGCTGCGCGATAATCTGGCGCTGTTCCTGCGCCTGGAGCGTCGTGTGCTTAGCGAGTATGATCCTGAGATCGCGGACCTGTTCGACAAGATCCTGTTGGCCGAGATTGTGGCCAATGCCGGCAACCCCGGTACCCGCGCTGCCGACGAAGTCGTCGACGAGCAGGGCGTGCCCACCGCCGACGAGCCCACTGCCGTGGCATTTCGTGAGGTCTCGATCTGATCGACAGCCTGCCGCTCGATAAGCAGCAGGTCATTGTCCGCGCCTTTACGAGCTTCTTCCATTTGGCAAACCTGTCGGAGGAGAACTACCGTGTGGCGCAGCTGCGCGAGCGCGAGGCCGGTGCGTCGACCGATACCGAGGTCGATCCCGCCAACGAGCTCACCGTCGCCTATCACCAGCTGGTGAATGAGCTGGGCGTCGAGGGCGCCAACGAGCTGCTCGGCAAGCTTGAGTTCCATCCCGTCTTTACCGCGCATCCCACCGAGGCCCGTCGCAAGGCCGTCGAGGGCAAGATTCGCCGTATCTCCAACCTGCTGGAGGAGCGTCCGCGTCTGGGCGGCTCCGACCTGGTGGAGAACGAGCGCCATATGCTGCAGGAGATCGACGCCCTGGTGCGTACGAGTCCCATCGCGCTCAAGAAGCCCACGCCGGTCGAGGAAGCCGATACCATCATCGACATCTTCGATAACACGCTGTTCGACGTTATCCCCGTCATCTACCGTCGTTTTGACGACTGGGTGCTGGGCGACAAGGCCGCACCGTGCCGCCGCTGTGCCCGGCGTTCTTCCACCCCGCAGCTGGATCGGTTCCGACCGTGACGGCAACCCCAACGTTACCGCCAAGGTGAGCCGCGAGGTCGCCGCCAAGTACTTCACCCACATGGTGCTCAAACTCGAGGACAAATGCCGCCGCATCGGCCGTAACCTCACGCTCGAGGCCACCTACAGCAAGCCTTCTGCCGAGCTCATTAACCTGTGGAACCATCAGGTCGAGATGAGCCCTCGGTACACGGCCCGCGCCGAGCTGATCTCCGAGCACGAGCCGCATCGCGCCGTCATGCTCGTCATGGCCGACCGTCTGAACGCCACCGTGCGTCGCATCACCGACACCATGTACCACAGCGCCGATGAGTTCCTGGACGACCTGCGCGTCGTCCAGCGTTCGCTGGCCGCCTGCGGTGCCGTCCGTGCTGCCTACGGCCCGGTCCAGACCATCATCTGGCAGGTCGAGTCCTTCGGCTTCCATATGGTCGAGATGGAGTTCCGTCAGCATTCCGTGGTGCATGCCCGCGCCCTCAAGGATATCCACGAGAACGGTATCCATGGCGACCTGCAGCCCATGACGCGTGAGGTCATCGATACCTTCCGCGCTATCGGCTCCATCCAAAAGCGCTACGGCAAGAAGATGGCGCACCGCTACATCATCTCGTTTACCAAGAGCGCTCAGCACGTGGCTGACGTCTTTGAGCTGGCCCACCTGTCCTTCGCGCACGAGGAGGACGTTCCCGAGCTCGACGTGATCCCGCTGTTCGAGCAGCTCGAGGACCTCGAGGCTGCGTCGATGTGCTCGACCAGATGCTTACGTTGCCCGTGGTGCAAAAGCGCCTTGCCCAGACCAACCGCCGCATGGAGGTCATGCTGGGCTACTCCGACTCCTCCAAGGATGCCGGTCCTACCACGGCCATGCTCGCGCTGCACTCCGCGCAGGAGCGCATTGCCAAGTGGGCCGAGAAGAACGATATCGACCTGGTGCTCATGCACGGTCGCGGCGGTGCCGTGGGCCGTGGCGGCGGCCCGGCTAACAAGGCCGTGCTGGCGCAGCCCAAGGGTTCGGTCAACTGCTTCTTTAAGCTCACCGAGCAGGGCGAGGTCATCTTTGCCCGTTACGGCAACCGCACGCTGCTCAGCGCCATGTTGAGTCCGTTGCCGCCGCAACGCTTTTGCAGTCGGCCCCGAGTGTCGAGAAGACTAACACCGAGACCACGCAGAAGTTCTGGGATATGCCGAGAAGCTTAACGCCGCAAGCCACGAGCGCTATCTGGACCTGCTGAACACCGAGGACTTTACACCGTGGTTCTCGACCGTGACGCCGCTGACCGAGGTCGGTCTGCTGCCGATTGGCTCGCGTCCCGCCAAGCGCGGCTTGGGCGCCAAGTCGCTCGACGACCTGCGTACCATTCCGTGGATCTTCAGCTGGAGTCAGGCGCGCATTAACCTGGCCGCTTGGTACGGCCTGGGCACCGCCTGCGAGCAGCTGGGCGACCTTGACCAGCTCAAGCTGCCTACCAGGAGTGGCCGTTCTTCCGCACCTTTATCGACAACATCGAGATGTCGATCGCCAAGACCGACCAGCGCATCGCCAAGATGTATCTGCACCTGGGCGATCGCCAGGATCTGTCCGAGAAGGTCTTCACCGAGATGCAGCTCACGCGTAAGTGGGTCCTTGCCATCGTCGGTGACGAGTGGCCGCTGCAGCGTCGTCGCGTGCTCGGCTGTGCCGTCCGCGTGCGTAACCCCTATGTCGACGCCCTGTCCATCGCCCAGGTCCGCGCCCTTCGTGAGGTGCGTATGAACCAGGACGAGATGGCCGAAGAGAAGAAGGCCGAGTACATGAGCCTGATCCTTTCGACTGTGACCGGCGTCTCGGCAGGATTGCAGAACACGGGGTAATCGATAGCCCTGTGGCTCTCACCGGGACCCGATGGGTTTCCCTCTGAATGCGTCCTCGCACTTGAAGCCCTCTTATCCTGCTCCTTCGGAGCTGCGGATAAGGGGGCTTCGTGCTGCGGAATGCATTCAGAGGGAAACCCATCGGGTCCCTGCGTCCTCGGTCTTCTGGGATTAAAGCTGAAGGGAATAAGGCGCGCTTCGCGCATAGCGTGGAGTGCGGCGAGGGCTTCTTGCGTCCTGCGGAGTGTGCCTAAAAGTAAACTAATGGCGGGCCCTGCGATGTCTGGTCTTCGGCGGATCAGCCGCTGGGTGAGGGTGGTGCTTGGGGCGACGTGCAAAAAACGGAGTTTTCAGCAGCCAAAGATTGGTGCATAAGGCTATGGGTGACGTTCGCGGCCCCTGTTGATGCTTTTGCACGACAATTGGGCTTTGGCGATGTTCATATATGGCTGGTTTCTCGCCGCATGCTATCCAGATGGGACGAGTCATGAGGACTATCTAACTTTTGAAAGACTTTTGACACCAAAATCTTATTCCGCGATGCTGAATACTCGCAAAAATGCACGCTCCGGAGGTACCACCCTGTTACGGCTAGAAATCCATACGCCAGTTTATGCAATTAATTAACGCATTTATGCAAAATGGCTTACGTGCGTACGTCTCGGGCTAGATGTTTGCCTCGGCGCTGCGTAAATCATCCTGTCTATAGTGTCTTTGACAGGCGGCCGCGATCCCGTTTGGGATCGCGGCCGTTTTGTAGTGGGCCAAATATGAACGTTGTGTTAACGAGTCGGTGGACGGTGGTGTTTTTCGGTGAGCGGCGTATCCTTCCAACGGTTTATCTAGTGTGTCAGTTGAAAGGAAGAGGGCGCTCGTCATTGTTTGAATGTGAACTGCCGTTTGACCACAAGACGTTGCATCTGGAGCTCGAGGATAAGAACTTCGCGGGTGTGATGGAAGGTCATCAAAACGAGTTTAAGACTACAAAATCGCAGGAAGAGCTGGTAGAGGAGTCGCTTGCCAACCCTTATGGCTCGCCTTCGCTCGAGGAGCTTTGTGCTGGCAAGAAGGATATTGTTATCATTAGCTCCGATCATACGCGTCCCGTTCCCTCGCGTGTGACGATGCCTATTCTGCTGCATCACATCCATTCCGCTGCGCCCGAGGCTCGCGTGCGTATTTTGGTTGCTACGGGTATGCACCGTCCGTCGACACACGAGGAACTCGTCAACAAGTATGGCGAGGAGATCGTTGCCAACGAGGAAATCGTTATGCACGTCGCGACTGACGACAGCATGATGAAAAAGATCGGTACCCTGCCTTCTGGTGGCGAGTGCATCATCAACAAGATTGCCGCCGATTGCGATCTGCTGCTTGCAGAGGGCTTCATTGAGCCGCACTTCTTTGCCGGTTTCTCTGGCAGCCGCAAGTCCGTCCTGCCTGGCATCGCCAGCTACAAGACCATCATGTACAACCACAACGGCCAGTTTGTGAACGATTCCCATTCGCGTGCCGGCAACCTGTGCCATAACCACGTGAGCGAGGACATGTTTGCCGCTGCGAGATGGCTCACCTTGCCTTTGTGCTGAACGTGGTGCTCAACGGCAAGCACGAGGTCATTGGCTCCTTCGCCGGCGACATCCACAAGGCACACGAGGCTGGCTGCGAGTTCGTAAAGAGCCTTGCCGGCGTTGAGCCCGTCGAGTGCGAGATTGCCATCACCACCAACGGCGGCTACCCGCTCGACCAGAACATCTACCAGCCGTGAAGGGCATGTGCTCTGCCGAGGCCACGCTTCCCGAGGCGGTGTGATCATCGACGTCGCCGGTTGTGCCGACGGTCACGGCGGCGAGGGCTTCTATCACAACATCGCCGACAACGATCCGGCAGAGTTTGAGCGCGCCTGCATCGACCGTCCTAAGGACGAGACCCTGCCCGATCAGTGGACGAGCCAGATCTTTGCCCGCATCCTGGCGCATCACCCTGTGATCATGGTCACCGACCTGTGCGATCACCAGATGATCAAGGATATGCACATGACGCCGGTCAACACCCTCGAGGAGGCGCTCAAGCTCGCCTTTGAGATGAAGGGTGCCGATGCCAAGGTGGCCGTCATTCCCGATGGCCTGGGCGTTGTTGTCGCTCAGCACTAGCGCGCGGCCTAAACGAATCGTTTATAACTGACAAGAAAGATAAGGTTTTATGCTTACCAAACTCCTCTGTGAATTCGGCGCAACGGCCCTCATGATCATCTTTGGCGTGGGCGTGCACTGCGATACCGTGCTCAAGGGCACCAAGTATCAGGGCTCCGGCCACATGTTTGCCATCACCACCTGGTCTTTTGGCATCTCGGTCTGCCTGTTTGTCTTTGGCGGCGCCGTGTGCATCGAACCCGCATGGTGCTTGCCAGTGCATCGTAGGCTGGTGCCGTGGAGCAGCTGCATCCCCTTCATGATTGCCGATATGCTCGGCGGCTTTGTGGGCGCCGTAATCGCTTGGCTTATGTATGCCGATGAGTTCAAGGTTCCGAGGGTGTCGTCGACCCCATTGCCCAGCGCAACATCTTCTCGACCAACCCCACCACCGAGGGCACGAACTATGTTCGCAACTTCTTCTGCGAGGCTATCTGCACCTTCGTGTTCATTAGCGCCATCCTTGCTGCCGCTAGCCGCGCCGGCGAGAACGTTCTGATGCTCGCCATCTGCGTCGGCTGATCGTTTGGGCTGTTGGCATGGGCATGGGCGGCATCACCGGCTTCGCATGAACCAGGCTCGTGACCTTGGTCCTCGCATGGCCTATCAGGTGCTGCCGATCAAGAACAAGGCTGACAACAACTGGAAGTACGGCCTGCTCGTTCCTGGCATCGCTCCGTTTGTCGGTGCCGCTCTGGCTGCACTGTTTGTGCACGGTTTCTTGGGCATGTTCTAGTCAAAGGACGGCTCTATAAGGTCCGGGCTCGGTAGGGGTTAACTTTCCAACGCGTCCTCGGACATGCAAAAAGGCTCGCTGCGCACTTTGTGCGGCGAGCCTTTTTGCGTCCTGCGGAGTGCGTTGGAAAGTTAACCCCTACCGAGCCCTGGGCATTCTTGGCTGTGTTCGAACAAGCAACTCAACATATATATCTGAATTTGGATGGGAGGGGCTTGTTGCTGGTAGGGGCGTTGAAGCGTGAGTGAATCTTTGGGATGCGTGGCGCCTTGGGTTGGGGCGATGCTTTGGGATGAGGTTCTTACTTAGTTGAAGAGGGGTTTTATGGCTGAGAGGTAGTCTTTGGCTACGTCCTCTTTTGGGGCTTGGAAGTTGTGCCAGGCCCACCATTGGACCATTCCTACGAGCTTGAGGCTATGTGGTGTAGTAGGAGCTTCGGTCCATGGTGGCGGCGGGGCCGTTTGGGTCGGTGGGGACGGTTTCGGCTGCTCGTGACATGATGGTCTTGCGTAAGCAGTCGGCGAAGACGCGTGAGCCGGCGCCGGCTACGAGGGCTCGAACGCCCTGGCGGCGCTCCCAGAGGTTGTTGAGGATATGTTCGACCTGCACGAGTGGGTCGTCGAGCGGTGTGCCATCGTCGTCGAGGGCGTGGGTGCAGATGTCGCTTACGAGCTTGGACAGTAGGTCGTCTTTGCTCTTAAAGAGGCCGTAGAACGTGGCCCGACCCACATGGGCGCGCGCGATGATGTCGCCGACGGTGATCTTGCCGTAGTCCTCCTCGCGAAGGAGCTCGGAAAACGCCGTGACAATGGCGGCGCGGCTTTTGGTTTTGCGGGCATCCATGGCTATGCGTCCGCGTGAACGAGCAGGCAGCGGAGCGTACCGGAGCAACCTTCGTAGGGGCGTTTGCCGGCGCCGTAGCGACAGCTTCGATGCGGTAGCGTGAGGGCAGTTGGTCGGACGTACGCAGCGCGGTGACGATGGCGGCGCCGTCGGCGTCACGAGCTCGCCGGCGACCGGTGCGGGCGTGAGGGCGATATTGCCTGCCTGGCATAGGTTGACGACGGCGGGCACCGGGATGGGCATAAGGCCGTGGGCACAGTGGATGGTGCCGTGACCCTCGGAGAGCGACTCGACGACAATATCCTCGATGCCCAGGTCATCGAGGCAGATGGCGACAGAGCAGATGTCAACGATGGAATCGATGGCGCCTACTTCGTGGAACATGACGGTCTCGGGCGTTTTGCCGTGGGCCTTGGCCTCGGCGGCGGCGAGCGCGGTAAAGATGGCGAGCGCGCGACGCTTGGTGCCATCACTCATCTGCGAGCCATCGATGATGCGGTGACGTCCGCCAAAGAACGGTGATGGTGGTGGTGGGCGTGATGGTGACCCTCGTGGTCGTGGTCGTGGTCGTGGTCGTGGTCGTGGTCACGCGCGTGCCCATGGCGGTGCTCGTGCTCACCATGGGCATGATGGTGGTGCTCATGCTCGTGTGTGTGCTCGGCAGCTGCTTCGTTGCCGTAGAGCCAGGCCATGTCGTGGTCGTGGTTCTCGAGCTCCTCTGCCAGCTGAACGTCAAAGTCGCAGGCGTCGATGCCATGCTTGTTTACGCGGGTGACGGCAATCTCAAAGCCGCCGACCGGCAGCGTGGCGAGCTGTTCGCGCAGGTGCTCCTCGCTGGCGCCCAGGTCGAGCAGGGCTGCGACGGTCATGTCGCCGCTGATGCCCGAGGTGCCGTCGATGATAAGCGTGTGCTGATGGTTGGACATAGAATGCTCCTTAACGGGCGCAGGGCGTGCCGGCGCTCAAATGATTGATAAGACTTGCCTGGTAGGCGGCGCCGAAGCCATTGTCGATGTTGACGACTGAAACGCCGCTGGCGCAGGAGTTGAGCATGGCGAGCAGTGCGGCCACGCCGCCAAAGCTCGCGCCATAGCCCACACTGGTGGGGACGGCGATGACCGGACAGCTCACAAGACCGCCGATAACGCTCGCCAGGGCGCCTTCCATGCCGGCGATGGCGATGACCACCTGCGCCTGGGCAAGTTCCTCAGCATGAGCGAGCAGGCGGTGCAGGCCGGCGACACCCACGTCGTAGAGGCGATCGACCTCGTTGCCGTAGAACTCGGCCGTCAGTGCCGCCTCTTCGGCGACGGGCAGGTCGCTCGTACCGGCGCAGGCGACGACGATGTGTCCGTTGCCGGTGGGGGAGGGCTTGCCACCCACCAGGGCGAGCTGGGCGTCCGGGACATATCCCAGGTCGATGTCGTTGCCGAGGAACTCAGCGGTGCGCGCGGCTTTTTCGGCATCCAAGCGTGTGACTAGGATGCGCTCCTGGCCGGCATCGCGCAGCGCCTCGATAATGGCGGCAATTTGCTCGGCGGTTTTACCGGCACCGTAGACAACCTCGCCGGCTCCCTGGCGCACTCCGCGCGAAAGATCGAGCTGCGCAAAGCCCAAATCGGCAGTCGGAGCCGTCTGGATGCGCGTAAGGCGTCGGCGGGGGTGACTGATCCGCCGGCAACATCGCTCAGCAGCTGCTCTAGATCTCGCTTATCCATATATGTTCCCTTCGACGGCGCAAAGTCTAGCACTCAAAGGGTATGTTTCCGAACACTAAGACAAAATTGTTCGGAAACTATAGGACAGACTGATTCTATTGTTAGAAGGATCGACTAGTCGCGCAGGATGATATCCATGGCGAGTGTCAGGTTGCGTTCGTCGATGGCAAACGGGGCGGCTTCGCGCGTCTTGGGCTTGGCGCAAAACGCGATGCCCGTGCCGCGGCCTGAATCATGGGGATGTCATTGGCGCCGTCGCCGATCGCGACGGTGTGGGCCATGTCGACACCGCACTCAACCGCCCAATCCAGCAGCTGAATGAGCTTGGATTCCTTGGTCACAATGTCTGCCGCCAGCTTACCCGTGAGCTTGCCGTCCACGACTTCCAGACGGTTGGCCAGGCAAAAATCGATGCCCGCGGCGGCCACGATCTTGTCGGCGACCTCGTGGAAGCCGCCGCTCACCACGCCGACCTTCCAGCTTGCTGTGCGCCGAGCGCACAAGCTCCAGCGCGCCGGGAGTAAACGTCACGCGCTCAAAGGTGCGCTCGAACACGCTCTCATCCAAGCCGGCAAGCAGCCCCACGCGCTCCTCGAGCGCCTGCTTAAAGTCAAGCTCGCCGCGCATGGCGCGTTCGGTGATCTGTGCAACTTGCTCTCCCACGCCGGCTTCCTCGCCCAACAGGTCGATGACTTCCTGGTTGATGAGCGTGGAGTCGATATCCATAACGATGAGGCGTGCAGTCATGGCGGGCCTTTCCGAGTGCAGTTGTATTGGGGCACATTGTCGCACGCGGCGCGCCTGGGCGACGGTCAGGCCGCGTCAATTGTTTCGTCTCCGTCAAGTCTTTGGGCAGGAGCTACTTTTCCGCGGCACATCGACGCGGGTGCGATAAGATAGAACGCCATGTCTGGCTGCGCGGTTTACGCAGGCTGGGCAAATCTGTACGACGCCGCCCGGAACGACACGGGGCGGCACAGATCCATAAAGGAGGATCACTGGTATGAGCCAGACCCGTCCCATCGATGAGCATTCCATGCACACCCGTACCTGCGGCGAGCTTCGCTTCGAGACGTGGGCGAAGAGGTCACCCTCACCGGTTGGGTGAGCCGTCGCGCGACCACGGCGGCCTTATTTTCTGCGACCTTCGCGACCGCGAGGGCATCACGCAGCTCACCTTCGACCCCGAGCACTCCGACGGCGATGCCTTTAAGATCGCCGAGACCATGCGCCCCGAGTGGCCCATCAAGATCCACGCGTCGTGCGCGCCCGTGGCGAGGAGACCACCAACACTAAGCTCGCGACCGGCGAGATCGAGGTCCTGACCGACCACGCCGAGGTGCTCAACACGTCCGTCACCCCGCCGTTCCAGATCGAGGACGGCATCGAGACCAGCGAGGACACCCGCCTGCGCTATCGCTATTTGGACCTTCGCCGTCCCGAGATGATGGCCAACCTCAAGCTGCGCTCCGACTTTACCTTTGCCATTCGCGAGGCGCTGCACAACCGTGAGTTCATGGAGGTCGAGACGCCTCCCTGTTCAAGTCCACGCCCGAGCGCCCGCGACTTCATCGTTCCCAGCCGTATTCAGCCGGGTAACTTCTACGCCCTGCCGCAGTCCCCGCAGCTCCTGAAGCAGCTGCTCATGGTCGGTGGCGTCGAGCGCTACTACCAGGTTGCCAAGTGCTTCCGCGACGAGGACCTGCGTGCCGACCGTCAGCCCGAGTTCACCCAGGTCGATATCGAGATGTCCTTCGTGGACCAGAACGACGTCATGAGCGCGCTCGAGGAAGTTCTGTCCGATGCCTTCGGCCGCATGGGTGTCGAGATGCCCACGCCGCTGCGTCGCATGGACTACTGGGAGGCCATGGACACCTATGGCTCCGACAAGCCCGATACCCGCTATGGTATGCACCTGGTCGACCTGACCGACATCTTTGCCAACTCCAAGTTCAAGGTCTTTGCGACTGCCGCGAACGAGGAGGCTCTGTCGTCAAGGCCATCAACGCCAAGGGCGCGGCGCCTGGGCACGTGCCAAGATCGATAAGCTCGCCGGCGTGGCCTCCACGTTTGGCGCCAAGGGCCTGGCCTGGATCGCCTTCCGCGAGGACGGCTCCATCAACAGCCCCATCGTCAAGTTCTTCTCGGACGAGGAGATGGCGGCTCTGCGCGAGCGCATGGACGTCGAGCCTGGCGACCTCGTGATGTTCGCCGCCGGCCCGCGCCTGCTCTCTGACGAGATCCTGGGCGGTATGCGTTCCCACATGGCCAACGCGCTCGAGATCAAGCGTGAGGGCCACGACTTCCTGTGGGTCGTCAACTTCCCGCTGTTCCACTGGGATGAGGACCGCAAGGCCTACGCTGCCGAGCATCAGCTTCACGCTGCCGACCGAGACCGACATCGCCAAGATCGAGGCCGACCCGCTGGCGGCCGGTTCCTGCACCTACGACTTTGTCATGGACGGCTTTGAGGCCGGCGGCGGCGGTATGCGTATCCACAACGCCGAGATGCAGATGTCTATGCTCAGGCTCCTGGGCTTCACCGAGGAGCGAGCCGAGTCGCAGTTCGGCTTCCTCATGGAGGCGCTCAAGTTTGGTGCACCCCCGATGGGTGGTTTCGCTCTGGGCCTGGACCGCGTGTGCATGCTGCTCACCGGTTCCGACTCCATCCGCGACGTCATGGCGTTCCCCAAGACGGCCAGCGGCTCCGACCTTATGTCGGGTGCTCCGAGTGCCGTTTCCGGCGCCCAGCTCAAGGACGTCAGCCTGCGCCTGATGTAGGCGAGCGGCTACCTATTGCCAGCAACGAGGGAAGGACGTGTGCTTCCCTCGTTTTTTGTGAGACGGGGGTGCGCCGGTAACGTACAATAACTACCACGTGGCTGGGTTTGCCGGCCGAATGTGCGATGTCGTGGGAGGGGACATGGTCGAGTTTACGAAGACGATTAAAGATCCGTTGGGACTGCATGCCCGCCCGGTTGCGCTGCTCTATGACATCATTGCCAAGCATCGTAGCGACGTGTCGGTCAGCATCGGCGACCGCCACACGGATGGCCGCGATGTTATGGGCTCATGGCTCTCTACGGCGAGTGCGGCGAGAACATCATCTTCCGCGTTTCGGGTGTGGATGAGGCCTCCTGCGTCACGTCGATCAGAAACCTCTCGCTCTAACCTCAACAATGTGACAAGGGGACAGTCCCCTTTGTTGCATAAATTGGTATGACAAGGCACCGCAAAGAGATGGTCTTTGCGGTGCCTCTTTTGTTTCATAAAGGAAACTTTTTCGAAATCTGAATAGGGACCCTTTCCAAAAAGTTAACCACGTGCTAGTTTACTAAAGCGAACATAGACGTGGTTAACTTTTATCGCGTCGATGTTGAGGACGAACTGACGTTAGGAGCCACTCATGTCTTGCGGACCGCAGATGCCGGCCATGCCGCTTTCGATGGTAAAAGCGGGCGAAACCGTGCGCGTGTCTCGTGTAAAGGGCAATGAGGACATGAAGCACCACCTCAAGGACCTCGGCTTTGTCGAGGGCAACGAAATCCACGTGGTGAGCTCGAGTGGCGCCAATATCATCGTCACGGTGCTGGGCGCACGCTTTGGCATCGATTCCAAAGTTGCCATGCACATCATGACCGTCGGTTAGTCGACGGAATTTCTGTACGCACTGAAAGGGGGACAAGTAAATGAAGACGTTGGGTGACGTTAAGGTGGGCGAGAGCTCCACCATCGTCAAGCTTCACGGTGAGGGTGCGCTTCGCCGCCACCTTATGGACCTGGGGCTTATCAAGGGCACTTCGTTCAAGGTCGTGAAGGTTGCACCGCTCGGTGATCCGGTCGAGATCAACGTGCGCGGCTACGAGCTTTCCATCCGCAAGGAGGAGGCGGCCGTCGTCGAGGTTCAGTAAGGACTTGCGGCGCATATTTTTGCAGATAAAGTTAGGTTTTTCTAACTTAATGCAGCATCTTTGAAGCACATTATCCAGCCTGCGCGGAGAAAGCAGCGCAGGCACACAAGGAAGAAGGATTGAATGGCGGATTCTCAGATCCATGTCGCGCTGGCGGGTAACCCCAACTGCGGCAAGACCACGCTTTTCAACCTGATCACCGGCGCAACGGCTACGTTGGCAACTGGCCCGGCGTCACGGTTGAGAAAAAGGAGGCCAAGCTCCTAAGCGACAAGAACGTTACCATTACGGACCTCCCCGGCATCTACTCGCTTTCCCCCTACAGCCCCGAGGAGCAGTGCTCGCGCGACTACCTCATGAGCGGCGAGCCCGATGTGGTCGTCCAGGTTGTCGATGCCACCAACCTCGAGCGCAACCTGTACCTGGCGCTTCAGGTTATCGAGACCGGCCTGCCCGTAGTCGTCGCCCTCAACATGGCCGACTTGGTCGAGAAGAACGGCGACAAGATCGACACGGACAAGCTCTCCAAGAAGCTCGGCTGCCCGGTCATGATGATCTCCGCTCTTAAGAACAAGGGCATCACGGAGCTGTTCGAGCAGGTTAAGAAGTCCGCTGCTCCAAGGGCCAGGTGCCGGAGCACAAGTTCGACTCCTCCATCGAGGATGTCCTGACGCACATCGAGAACAACCTGCCGGCGAGCGTTTCCGCCAACAAGCGCCGCTATTACGCCGTCAAGCTGTTCGAGCGCGATGCGGACGCCTGCAAGCTCATCAACCTCACCAAGGAGAAGGCCGCTCGCGTGGAGGAGCTGGTCGCCCAGTGCGAGCAGGATTGCGACGACGATGCCGAGTCCATCATCACCGGCGAGCGCTATGGCGTCATCGCGCACATTATCGACGAGTGCATGACCAAGGCTCCTGCCAAGATGAGCACCTCCGAGAAGATTGACCGCGTGGTTACCAACCGTATCCTGGGCCTGCCGATCTTTGTGGTCATCATGTTCTGCGTGTACTACATCGCCGTTTCTACCTTGGGCGGCACGGTGACCGACTTCACCAACGACCAGCTCTTCGGTACCGACGGTTGGTATGTGCTCGGCCAGGGTCGCGACGCCTACGACGCGGCCGTCGAGGCTGCGGGTGACAATGCCGACTCGGTCGACCCGGCACAGTACGGCCCCTATGTCCCGGGTATCACCACTGTGGTGCACGACGCCCTTGTGGCGGGCGGCACCGAGGACGGTGCCTGGTCGATTCGCTGGTCTGCGACGCATCGTCGGCGGCCTGGGCGCCATCTTCGGCTTCGTCCCGCAGATGTTCCTGCTGTTCGTCATGCTGTCCTTCTTGGAGGACTGCGGCTATATGGCCCGCGTCGCCTTCATCATGGACGCGTGTTCCGCCGCTTTGGCCTGTCCGGTAAGTCCTTCATCCCCATGCTTGTGTCCTCGGGCTGCGGTGTCCCCGGCGTCATGGCTACCAAGACCATCGAGAACGAGAAGGACCGCCGTATGACGGTCATGACCACCACGTTTATTCCCTGCGGCGCTAAGCTGCCGATCATCGCCCTGCTCATGGGCTCCATCATCGGCGATTCTTCCACCACCGCCGCGTGGATCAGCCCGCTCTTCTACTTCCTGGGCGTCTTTGCCGTCATCGCCTCGGGCCTCATGCTCAAGAAGACCAAGCTCTTCGCCGGTCGCCCGACGCCGTTTGTTATGGAGCTTCCTGCCTACCACTTCCCGGCGATTCGCTCTTGGGCGCTGCACGTGTGGGAGCGCTGCTGGGCCTTTATCAAGAAGGCCGGCACGGTCATCTTCGCGTCCACCGTCGTCGTTTGGTTCCTCTCCAACTTTGGTAGCTACAACGGTTCCTTTGGCTTCCTGCCTGCGATGGACGGCATCCCCGAGGAGTTCATGGACTACTCCGTGCTTGCCATGCTCGGCAACCTGATCGCCTGGATCTTCGCCCCGCTCGGCTTTAGCACCTGGCAGGCAACAGCACTGTCCGTCTCGGGTCTTGTCGCCAAGGAGAACGTCGTCGCCACCGCCGGCTCGCTGCTGTCCGTTGCCGATGCCGCCGAGACCGATCCGAGCCTGTGGACCGCGTTCGCCGGCATGTTCCCTACCATGGCGCTTGCGTTGCCTTTGGCGCTTTCAACCTGCTGTGCGCTCCGTGCTTTGCCGCTATGGGTACCATCCGCAACCAGATGGACTCCGGCAAGTGGACCGCGATTGCCCTCGGCTACGAGTGCGCCTTTGCTTGGGTGATCGGCCTGTTCATCAACCAGTTCTACAACCTGCTTGTGTTGGGACAGTTTGGTATCTGGACGGTGGTGGCCATCGTGCTGCTGGTTGCGATGCTCTTCCAGATCTTCCGTCCCATGCCAAAGCATGCATGGACCGACGAGGACGAGACCAACGCTGCTTCCGCTGCAGTTTCCGCTTAAGTCCGAATAAGGATTAACCCCTTTCCACGAGCCCGGGTGTCCCAGCGACACTCGGGCTTTTTGGTGGGGAGATGTGGCGTTTCCGCAGATAAAACCGACCAAAATTAACCTGTCCCTTTTTGATAGGTGGAGAATGGGGTAAAGTAAGTTGTGGTTAACTAGAGGAGGCTTGCTATGGCACCTATCGATATTGTTGTACTGGCCGTTATCGGTATTGCGTTTGTCGCCGTGTGCGTGCGCATCTACCGCAAGGGCACCTGCGCCGACTGCGCTCAGGGTGGCGTTTGCACGGGGCATTGCTCCAACAAAAAGACCTGTGCCGCGCTTAAGGGCGTGGATAAGATTGCCGAAGACCTGGGCCGCGGCATCAAATAAGGTCCAGGCATCCAGCGCCCCGCGAGCATCCGTTCGCGGGGCGCTTTGCACATTTGGCGGCGAGCGCAGCGAGTTGAAGAGTATTTTTGGGTATCGTTAAATCAGTTGCGGTGAAATACGGACTGTTTTGGCTGTCAAAGGCCTTATCTACTCCGTATTCCACCGCAACTTTTTGTGGGGTGGGCTAGAGACGCTGCATGCGGTACCCGACACCCATGTGCGTCTGAATCATCTTGGGATGAGAGGGGTCTGCCTCGATCTTCTTGCGCAGGGTGCGCATGAACACGCGCAGGCTCGCCAGATCGCTGTCCCAGCTCGTGCCCCATATCTCGCGGGTGATGAAGGTGTGGGTGAGCACCTTGTCGACGTTTTTCGCCAGAAGGACGAGCAATTTGTACTCGGTTGGGGTGAGCGAGAGCTCGCGTCCGTCTTTCGTCGCGTATCCCGCGGCGTAGTCGATATGCAGCGGACCGTTGTCGAACGTGCTCGCTTCTGTCGACTCGCTCGACGCCATCGAGGAGCGCCTCAAATTCGCGCGGACGCGCGCGAGCAACTCATCCACAGAAAAGGGCTTGGTGAGGTAGTCGTCTGCCCCTGCGTCAAGTGCTGCAATCTTGTCGGAATCTTCGGTGCGCGCCGAAATGACGATAATGGGGACTGCCGACCAGCTTCGGATCTTCGTGATGACCTCGATACCGTCAATGTCGGGAAGGCCGAGGTCGAGCATGATGAGGCTGGGGCCGTGCGACACCGCATCCATGATGGCGGCCTGGCCGTTGCAAACCTTGCTCACGACATAGCCGTGGAGGTCAAGCGCGGTCGAAACGAGGTTTTGAACGGTCAGGTCATCTTCGACCAGGAGGATGCGTGGCTTAGCGGCATTATTCATGAATCTCGATCTCCTCAGCGGGCAGGGTAAAACGGAAGACGGCCCCATGGGGGTGGTTGTCGCGAACTTCGATGACGCCGCCATGTGCCTCCACGATGGAGCGGCAGAGCGACAGCCCAAGGCCGATGCTTCGACGCGAATCCACGGGCCGCGTATTGCCTGAGGTAAAGAAGCGCTCAAAGATATGAGGCTTGTCGCAGTCTGCCACACCCGGCCCATCGTCTGCGACGTCCACCACGACGAACGCGCCCTCGCGACGTGCGCTGACGGTGACAGTCGAGTCCTCGGGCGTGTATTTGAAGGCGTTCATGATGAGATTCGTAAGCACCTGCATGATGAGATGGACGTCGACGCGTACCAGCAGGATGTCGTCAGTGTGCTCGATGGTGACGGCATGTCCATGCGATGCTTGGGCGACATGGCTGAGGGCGGCTCGATGACCTCGTCGATGAGCTCGGATGTGAGGTTGAGGCGAATGGTGCCGTCCTCGACGCGTGTGATGGCGAGGAGGTTCTCCACGGTATCGATAAGCCAGAGGGAGTCATCGTAGATGGCATCGGCAAGATCGCAGCGTTGTTCGAGGCTGAGCCTCTCGTCGCTCTTCCGAAGGATTGCCGCAGATCCGGATATAGCCGTGAGGGGGTGTCCTCAAATCGTGGCCGATGGAGGCGCAAAAGGTTGGCGCGCAGCTGCTCGTTTTTCGCCAAGACCGCAGCCTCTTCGCGCTCTTGCGCCGCTCGGTCACTTTCGAGCGCCAAGCGCATTCACCTACGATAGATAGGACGATCGAATGCTCGAAGGCTTCGGTCTCGCGCCCCTCCAGGGCGATGCCGATGACACCGAATACCTTGTCGCCGGTGCGAACCGCGAGGTAGAGACAGCGCGCCTCAGGCAGGGTCCGCGTGCTTGCGCCCGCGCGCTTGTTGTTGGTGAAGGTCCAGGTTGCAACGGCGCGCTCGTAGTCGGTGAGCAGCGACGCGGATCGGTTTTCGGTGCCAGCGGACTCATAGAGCGCCTTGCCGAGCGTGCCGTGTTCGGCGGGGTAGAAGACCACGTCGAGTTTTAGCAGTTTGACGAGCTGGTTCATGGCGACGCGGGCGCACTCCTCCGCGCTATGGGCTTGCTGCAAGAGCTGGTTCGTTTCGAGGAGTACACGCGTTTTGAATGCGTTCTCGGCGGAGGTACGGGCGTTGTCGGCGATGCGCGCAGTTAACTCGCCGGCGACCATAGCGGTAGCGAACATGATGCCGAACGTGACCAGATAGCTTCGGTCGTAGCTGGCGAGCGAAAACAGAGGCGTGACGAAGCAGAAGTTGTAAAGCACTACAGAGAGCACGCTCGATACGATCGTGCAGATACGCCCCGTCGTGGTGACGGCGGTCAGCAGGGCCGTGAGGATATAGAGGGATATGATGCTGGAATCGGCAAATCCCAGATGGCGGAAAGCCGTGCCGATCGCCGTGGCGACAAGAGAGAGGGCCAGCGTGCGAAGCACGTTTCGGCTGCTGGGCGGCTGCAGGGCGAGCGCATGCCGGCGTCCTTTGGGCCGGGAGGGCGGAGTCGACTGGTCTGGAATGATGTAAATGTCGAGATTCGGGGCGAATGCTATGAGCTGTTCTACGAGAGATTTGCGGCCAAAGAGGGCCTGACGGACGCTGCTGTGCTCGCCCGTGCGTCCCATGACGATCTTCGAAATACCCGACAGGCGCGCGAACTCGGAGATCTGAAACGCGACGTCGTCGCCATAGACGGTTTCCATATGTGCTCCGAGCTGCTCGGCTAGGGCGATATTGGCTGCAAGCTTGGCGCGCTCATCATCGCTCATGGCTTGCGTGCGCGGGCTCTCTACGAACAGGCGACGAGCTCGCTGCGAAACGCTTTCGCCATGCGTGCGGCGGCACGGACGATGCGGGGATTGGTCGGCGCCGGGGAGACGCAGACTAAGATACGCTCCCTGGTGTAGTAGTCACGGTTTCCCAGCACGCGTGCGGCGTCTGTGAGGTGGCCGGTGCGATCGGCGCAGCGGCGCAGCGCGATTTCTCGGAGTGCGGTGAGGTTCTCAACGGTAAAAAAATGCTGTTGCGCTCGGTCGGCTTGTGCGGGACGGTAGACGAGACCGGCGCGAAGGCGCTCAAGTAGGTCTTCGGGCTCTATGTCGACGAGCTCGACCTGGTCGGCATCATCGAAGATACGGTCGGGGATTCGTTCGCTCACGACAACGCCGGTGATGGATGCAACCATGTCGTTTAGGCTCTCGATATGCTGAACGTTCACGGTCGTATAGACGTCGATGCCCGCATGTAGAAGTTCCTCGACGTCTTGATAGCGTTTGTCGTGGCGAGACCCCGGCGCATTTGTATGGGCGAGCTCGTCGACAAGGATGAGCTGAGGGGCGCGTTCGATAGCCGCATCTAGATCGAACTCGCTGAGCGCAATGCCGTTGTGCTCGATGAGTTTACAGGGCACGTTCTCAAGCCCTTGTGCAAGATGGGCAGTTGCCGGACGTTCGTGCGGCTCGATGTATCCCGCGACGACGTCGACACCTCGCCGCTTGGCGGCGTGGGCGGCTTGAAGCATCGCATAGGTTTTGCCTGTGCCAGCAGCGTAGCCAAAGAAAATCTTGAGGTGTCCCCGGCTGGTTCGAGTGTCATCGGCGACTCGTCTTTCTCAATTGCCTTGAGGATGAGGTCTGGATTGACGCGAGTGTCCGATGCGTCGCGCTGCATAGCGTAGCCTTTCTGAAGCGTTGTCCATGCGTGCATACGCGGTGAAGACACCACTGTATGCTCGCGAGGTCGAGTATAGGCGCACTGCAGCTGCAATAGTGCTTTCTACCTGCATCTTTACGGCATCTTAAGGACGTGAGCCCCGGCCCTCACGCCTCTTTAATCCCTAGAAGCGTTTACTGTCCCCAGACGCTTGCGAGGGCAGGCGTCCGAGACATCGGACCGCGTGTGAAAGGGGCGGTAAATGGACATCCTCATTCCCATCATCGGAGTCGTCTGCATTGGACTTCTTATCTATTACATCTACATTCTGATGAGGAGTGATTCGTAAACTATGGACGCTGCGATTCAGTACATCTTGTACTTTGCCGTACTCGTCGTCCTGGCCGTTCCGCTCGGTCGGTTCATGGCCATATCATGGATGGTGAGCATACGTTCCTGTCGCCTGTGATTGCTCCTGTGGAGCGTGGCGTCTATCGTCTGCTTCGCATCGACGCGGCAGAACAGATGGGGTGTAGGCGCTATCTGGCGAGCGTGCTGGTCTTTTCGGGGATCGGCCTCGTGACTCTTGTGGCACTCCAGGCGCTTCAGTCCTTCTTGCCAGGCAATCCCCAGCACCTGCCGGGTGTGTCATGGGACCTGTCGTTCAATACGGCTGCTTCCTTCATAACCAACACCAACTGGCAGTCCTACTCCGGTGAGACCACCCTGTCTTACCTTGTGCAGTTCATGGGTCTCACTGTGCAGAACTTCGTTTCCGCTGGCACCGGTATCGCGGTCATGTTCGCGCTGATCCGCGGCTTCCGTCAGGTCAAGGAGCAGGGTCTGGGTTCCTTCTGGGTCGACCTCACCCGCACCGTCCTGTATGTGCTCATCCCGCTGAACCTCGTGTTCGGCATCTGCCTGGCTGCCGGTGGCGTCATCTCCAACTTCCAGCCGGCTCAGAAGGCTGAGCTCGTAGAACCCGTCGCTGTTCAGCCTAATGCAGACGGCGGCTGGAGCGTCATCGACGGCGCCCAGATTGAGGGCGACACGGTCAAGGTCGACGGCAAGGTTGTCGAGGGCGCGCGCGTGGTCACCGAGCAGTTCCTGCCCCAGGGTCCCGCGGCTCCTCAGGTCGCCATCAAGCAGTCCGGCACCAACGGCGGCGGCTTCTTCGGCGTGAACTCCGCCCATCCGTATGAGAACCCCAGTGCCTTCACCAACATCATCGAGATGACCAGCCTGCTGCTGATCCCGGCCGCCTGTTGCTTCGCCTTCGGTATCGGCGTCAAGAACACCAAGCAGGGCAAGGCCATCTTTGCCGCCATGTTCATCCTGCTGGTGATCTTCACCGGCATCATCGCCGTCAACGAGCATGCGGGCACCCCGCAGCTGGCCGATGGCGGAGCGGTCAATATCGAGATGACCGACGGCCAGGCCGGCGGCAACATGGAGGGCAAGGAGAGCCGCTTCGGTATCGCCTCCTCTTCCACCTGGTCCGCTTTCACGACGGCTGCTTCCAACGGCTCGGTTAACTCCATGCACGACTCCTACACCCCGCTCGGCGGGTTTGTCCAGATGCTCCAGATGGCTCTGGGCGAGGTCGTCTTCGGCGGCGTGGGCTGCGGCCTGTACGGCATGATCGGCTTCGCCATCCTCACAGTGTTCATCGCCGGCTCATGGTCGGACGCACACCCGAGTTCCTGGGCAAGAAGATCGAGCCGGGCGAGATGCGCTGGGCAGTTGTCCTGTGCCTGGCAACTCCGTTTGCCATTCTGGTGTGCTCGGCCATCGCTGCATGGTGCCCGGTCTTGCCGACCAGCTCAACAATGGTGGCGCGCACGGCTTCTCCGAGGTGCTGTATGCCTTCACCTCATGCGGCGGCAACAACGGCTCGGCGTTTGCAGGCATGAACTGCAACATTCCCTGGATCAACGTCATGCTCGGCCTCGAGATGCTGTTCGCACGCTTCATGCCCATCATCGGTACGCTGACTATCGCCGGCTCGCTGGCCAAGAAGGGTAAGGTCGCCGAGAGCGCCGGTACCCTGTCTACCACCAACGGCATGTTCGTATTCCTGCTCGTGTTCATCGTTCTGCTGATCGGTGCCCTGAGCTTCTTCCCGGCCCTGGCGCTTGGCCCCGTTGCCGAGTTCTTCCAGATGATTGCGTAAAGGAGGGCGCAGATTTATGGCTATGCAAAAAGACATGATGGGCCGCGCGGTCCGCGACTCGTTTGCCAAGCTGGATCCTCGCGTCCAGATTCAAAACCCGGTCATGTTCCTGGTGTGGCTTTCCGCGTCATGACCTCCGTCCTGGCCGTCGCTCCATCTTCGGTGTGCAGGACGCGGGTGTGCCCACCTACTATGTGGTCGCCATCGCGGTCATCCTGTGGCTCACCGACCTGTTCTCGAACTTCGCCGAGGCGCTTGCCGAGGCCGCGGTAAGGCTCAGGCCGATTCCCTGCGTGCGGCCAAGAAGGATGTCGAGGCCCATCGCATCGAGTCCGTTGAGGACAAGGAGCACTTCACCGTCGTTCCCGGCACCGAGCTCACGCGCGGCGACCTGGTGATCGTACGCGCCGGCGAGCAGACTTCCCGGCGACGGCGACGTCATCGAGGGCGCTGCTTCCCGTTGGACGAGTCCCGCCATCACCGGCCAAGTCCCGCCCCC
>ENA-OQBT01000305-OQBT01000305.1-human-gut-metagenome-genome-assembly--contig:-NODE-305-length-32849-cov-3.023409_pt1 | contig 32849 bp, 40 predicted proteins | sample MGYA00242749_ERZ504557 | MGnify/ENA primary metagenome ERZ504557 (study PRJEB26092, sample SAMD00036243) | human gut metagenome | host: Homo sapiens | study: EMG produced TPA metagenomics assembly of... | reverse complement strand
AACGAAGAAAAAGCAGAATTCCAATGCATCGCTTTCGGTTGCTTATTTATTTTTTTATCATATACTGAAAGACTACAGTTGACCAACTACAAATTAAAATTTCACTTTCGCAATCAACTGATCATTCTCTACATCGATCAAAATCGTATCTTCCGCATCAACCCCATCGCTCAAGATCAATCTTGCAGCCAGTGTCTCAACACTCTTCTGCAGATATCTCTTCAATGGTCTTGCTCCATACATTGGTTCATAACCATGGTCGGCAACATAATTCTTGGCTGCTGATGTTAATTCAACGCTTAATTCTTTGTCTGCTAATCTGCGGTTCAGATCTTTCACAAGTAAGTCAATGATATTTGTGATATTTGCTTTTGTTAATGGCTTGAACATGATCGTTTCATCCAGACGGTTTAAGAATTCTGGTCTGAAATGATTCTTAAGGTCATTCATAACCATATCCTGTGCTTCTGGTTTGATATTGCCATCTTCATCGATTCCTTCTAACAGGTAGGAAGATCCGATATTGGATGTCATGATCAAAATCGTGTTCTTAAAGTCTACCGTCTTACCTTTGGAATCTGTGATTCGTCCATCGTCTAATACCTGTAATAAGATATTAAATACATCTGGATGGGCTTTCTCGATCTCATCAAATAAGACTACGGAGTAAGGTTTTCTTCTGACTGCTTCAGTCAACTGTCCGCCTTCTTCATATCCAACATATCCCGGAGGCGCTCCGATCAGTCTTGCCACGGAGTGTTTCTCCATATATTCACTCATATCGATTCGCACAATATTCTGCTCGTTATCAAATAAGCTTTCTGCCAGTGCTTTAGCAAGTTCTGTCTTACCTACACCTGTTGGTCCAAGGAATAAGAAAGAACCGATTGGTTTGCTTGGGTCCTTGATTCCGGCTTTGGAACGGATGATGGATTCTGTAACAAGTTCCACTGCTTCATCCTGTCCAACAACTCTTTCATGAAGGATCTTATCAAGATGTAAGGTCTTATTTCTCTCACTTTCAGTAAGTTTCGCTACTGGAATTCCTGTCCAACGGGAAATGATCTTGGCGATCTCATCTTCTGTGACGGATTCTCTGACCATAGAACGGTCTTCTTTCGCTACGCGTTCTTCTTCCTCTTCTAACTGTTTCTTCAATTCTGGCAGGCGACCATACTGTAATTCGGCTGCTTTATTTAAATCATAATTTCTCTGGGCAATCTGGATCTCACTGTTTACAGATTCGATCTCTTCTCTTAATTTGGAGACTTTCTCAACGGAAGCTTTCTCATTCTCCCATCTTGCCTTTCTTGCTTTGAAGTCTTCTCGCATCTCGGCAAGTTCTTTCTGTAATTCTTCCAGACGTTCTTTGCTTAATCTGTCATCTTCCTTCTTAAGTGCGGCTTCCTCAATCTCCATCTGCATGATCTTTCTCTGAACTTCATCCAGTTCTGCTGGTAGGGAATTCATCTCTGTCTTGATCATGGCACATGCTTCATCGACTAAGTCGATGGCTTTATCTGGCAAGAAACGATCTGTGATATAACGGTTTGATAAAGTTGCTGCTGCTACCAGGGAACTATCTGTGATCTTAACACCGTGATATACTTCATATCTGTCTTTGATACCTCTTAAGATAGAAATTGTATCTTCTACGGTTGGCTGATCGACCATAACTGGCTGGAAACGACGTTCCAATGCCTGGTCTTTCTCGATATACTGGCGATATTCATCTAAGGTTGTTGCACCGATGCAGTGTAATTCACCTCTGGCAAGCATTGGTTTTAACATATTTCCCGCATCCATGGCTCCGTCTGTCTTACCTGCACCGACGATCGTATGAAGTTCGTCGATAAATAAGATAATCTGTCCATCACTTTTCTTAACTTCTTCCAGAACCGCTTTTAAGCGCTCTTCAAATTCACCACGGTATTTGGCACCTGCTACCAGTGATCCCATATCCAGTGAAAAAATTGTCTTATCTTTTAACTGATCTGGCACGTCACCACGAACGATTCGCTGTGCTAATCCTTCAACAACGGCTGTCTTACCAACACCAGGTTCACCGATCAGTACTGGGTTGTTCTTTGTCTTTCTTGATAAGATACGAACCACGTTACGTATCTCGCTGTCACGTCCGATGACCGGATCTAGTTTCTGTTCTCTGGCTCTCTTTACAAGATCGTATCCGTATTTTTCAAGGCTGTCATATGTCTCTTCTGGATTGTCACTTGTGACCTTCTGTCCACCACGAATCTGTGATAATACCTGTAAGAAACGGTCTCTTGTAATTCCGTAGGCACGGAATAATTCTTTGACCGCTTTATTTGGATGCTTGATCATTGCAAGGAATAAGTGTTCTACAGATACATATTCGTCTTTCATAGCTTTCATCTCGTCTTCTCCGTGAAGAAGTACCTGATTCAAATCATTACTCATATATACCTGACCACCGGATACTTTCGGTTTCTTATTCAATAACTCCTGTACCTGGCTTAAAAATGTTTCTTTGTTAATTCCCATCTTCTCAAGCAGGCTTGCGATCAGACTGTCATCGATCGTAAGCAAACTATATAAGAAGTGTTCCTGATCTATCTCTTGATGTCCATGATCGTAGGCAATCTTCTCACACTGATTGACTGCCTCAATGGACTTCTGTGTAAATTTGTTGATGTTCATACTCTTTCCTCCTTTACGAATGGGTATTTATCTATATTAAGATATCCATTTATCTTTTGTTCTATTCGTAATATAACACTCATTATTAGCACTGTCAAGAGGTGAGTGCTAATATTTTTAATTTTTTCGTTTATTTTATTTTCAAACAAAAATGAAAGCAGATCTTCTATATGATACCTTAGAAAATCTGCCTTCATTTCTTCTAATTTTTATATTCTTCTACTTCTTCCAGACATGGAATGGATGGGGCTGCCCCTTGTCTGCTTACTGCAATTGCTGATGCTTTGGATGCGGTATCCATTGCTTCTTTAATCGTTTTTCCATTTAAGATACCTGCAATAAAATATCCGGTATAGGTATCTCCTGCTGCCGTTGTATCGACTGTCTTTACCTTATAAATTGACTGTTCCACATATTCATCACCAGATATACATACAGATCCTTCACTTCCTAAAGTTAATACGATGGTTGCTTCTGGGAATTTCTGATGTAACAGACCACTAATATATTTCCCATCAATTTCTTTTGGTTCTTCCATATCAAGAATCTGCATTGCTTCTATTTCATTTAAAAGAAAATAGTTGATCTGATCTAGTGGAAGTTCTTTTATCTTCTCATTCATTGGAGATGGATTTAAAATGATCTTCATTCCAATTTCTTTTGCTTTCTTTACAATATATGGAAGTTCATTGATCTCATTTTGGATCAGTAAATAATCTTCGTTTTTAAAATGTTCAAAGACTTCATCTACTTGTTCCTTACTGATTGCCTGATTAGCTCCTCCAAATAGAATAATACAGTTATCGCCCTCTTCATCATTTTGTATGATCGCATTTCCTGTTCTTACGTCTTCAAGGATCTTAACAAGATCTGTATTTACTCCTGCTTCTTTTAATTGATCTAACAAAAATAGTCCATCCATGCCAATCGCTCCTGCATGATATGTTTCCATTCCTGCACGTGAAAGTGCAATGGACTGGTTTAATCCTTTTCCGCCTGTGTATACGTTCAACTCTTCTGCAGACAATGTTTCTCCTTTTTTCACAAAATGAGGGACTTTATATACATAATCAATATTTAATGATCCAAATGATAATATTTTCATAGAAACCTCTCTTTCTACAATCCGCTCCATCTTCGATATTCTTTTGCTTCTATCCCAAATGGTTCTAATAGTTTTGCTGCAATATGATACGTCATTTCTTCTATGCTCTCTGGCATATGATAAAAAGTCATCATTGGTGGAATGATCCGCACATTCGGAATCATTGCCAATTCCTGAAGATTTCTAAGATGAATCGCACTCAGCGGTGTCTCTCTTGCTGCAAGCACCAATGGCCGTTGCTCTTTGATCGTTACATCCGCTGCACGAAGTATCAGATTGTCTGCATATCCACTGTGAATTCCTGCAATTGTCTTCATACTACATGGGACAATGAGCATCCCTTCCGTCTGAAATGATCCACTGGCTGGTCCTGCACCGATTTCTCTTGAATCCAGAACATGATCAGCAAGTTTTTCAACCTCTTCCACCTTCATTTTTGTTTCATGTTCCAAGGTCAGTTTGGCACTATCTGTCATAACCAAATATGATTCAAAATCCTTCTGCACTTGCACCAATTTTAGACACTGGATCAAGATTGGAATTCCACTTGCCCCTGTTGCTCCTATGATCAGTCGTTTCTTCATTCAAATAAATTTCCTTTTCCTATTTATATTCTGTATTTTATGATAACCAGTGTTCCGGATCAACTTCCATAAATCTTGCTCTCTTGAATCGCTCTTTCTGATCATATGGAACAGTACAGTCAAAGATTGTCTTGCATGCAATCCCATGATCTCTGATACTTGAAGAACAAGTTGGATCGTTGGATGGATCCAGTGGATGACATCTTACCCCTGGAATCGTGATGATATCTGCATCTCCCTGGAATCTTGTATTCATTGCCCATAATACATCATTCATATCGAAACAGTCGACGTCTTCGTCTACCAAAAATACATGCTTCAGTTCACTGAATGCTGAAAATGCAAGAAGTGCTGCCTGTCTTTGTCTTCCTTCATCGCTGGCTTCTCGTTTCTTAAACTGTAAGACTGCCATGTATTTTCCACCGCCTGCGGAGCCGCAGTATACATTCTGAAGACGTCCCGGCATCGCTTTTTCTACCATTCCATAAATACTTGCTTCTGTTGGGATTCCAGCCATAGATACATGTTCTTCACTTGGCCCGATGCATGTCTGCATGATCGGATTTTCTCTGTGTGTTACCGCTTTGACTTTGATCAGCCAGCACTGTGAACTTGCAGGTCCTGTGTATCCTGGAAATTCTGGCATTGCATAGCCTGTGTGGCTGTTCTGGTCTTCCTGTACTCGGACATTTGGAATCACTTCCCCTTCGATGACATATTCGGCATTTGCAATTGCCATTTCGTTAACTGTTAAGCATTTACAAAGCTCTACTGGTTCATTTCTCAATGCACCTGCTACAGATAATTCATCGTATCCCAGAGGTGTTGTTGGTGCCTCGAAACAAGAACCGATCTCGATCGCCGGATCCACTCCGATACTGATTGAAATTGGAAGTTTCTGTCCTAATTCTTCTGCACGTTCTGCCATTGCTCCGATGTGTCTTGCTCCAGGAGTGAAGAAAATAGAAGTTCATCTTTTCCCTGAATGCATAATCTGTGGATGGTTACATCATGAACTCCTGTGTCTGGGTGCGTTGCATAGCACATACCCAATGTAATATATGGACCTGCATCATCTGGTGTGTTAGTTGGTGCTGGTACCAGATCATACAAATTAAAGTCTGGATCTTCCACTTTATGAACAACCTGCTGACATGGTGCATCTCCCTGATATTCCACTGGTGCTATCGGATTATCTACGCTATGATAAAGTTTCTTTCCTAATTCTTCTGGTTTACAGTCCAAGAGCGCTGCCACACGCTTTCTGCTTGCTAATACACCAATGGCTACTCTGGCATCTTTATGTCCCTTGACATTATTAAATACCATCGCTGGACCTTCTTTTGTCGGGCGCTTTACAGTTCCTCCTGCACCTACATAGCGGTAAACTCCCGCAAGTTCTGCCATTGGATCAACTTCTACATCAGTTTCTATGTACTGCCCTTCCATTTGTTTCAAGCGTTTTAATGCACTTCTTAAATCTCTTACTTTATCTTGCATTTGTCTCCTTCTTTCTTATACTTCTCTTTCTCATTTCCAACAACATAATCCCAATGTTCAAGTACTGCTTTTCGATAACAACAGTTCAATGACATGGCATCAATAGAGTCAAAAATTGCTATGAAATGAAAAAATGGCAGATGAATTCTTCTCTAGATCCATCTACCATTCTTCATTATCTTAAAAATATCTCCATTATAAATGACAGATTTCTATCTCATTCTCAACAAATGTCTTACGGATCTTCTCCACAAATAATAATGCTTTCTCTCCATCTCCATGAACGCATACTGAGTCTGCCTTAATATCAATATCTTTTCCAGTGATCGAAGTCACTTTTCCTTCTTTTATCATACGAATAACTCGGTTGATCGCTTCATCTTCATCTTCGATCATAGCTCCTGGTTTTCTTCGATTCACCAGTGTTCCATCTTCTTCATAAGCTCTGTCTGCAAATACTTCACTGGCTGACTTTAATCCACAGTCTTTTGCTGCTTTGATCATCTCGCTTCCAGATAATCCCATAACGATCAGTTCTTTATCATATTCATAAATTGCTTCGCAGATCGCTTTAGACAGATCATAATCCTTAGCCGCCATATTATATAATGCTCCATGTGGTTTTACATGCTGTAATTTCACTCCGGCCGCTTTACACATTCCACCTATCGCACTGATCTGGTATAGTGTATATGCTTTCGCTTCTTCGTTGGAAATCGCCATGCTTCTTCGTCCAAATCCCATCAGATCTGGAAGTCCCGGATGGGCCCCAACTGCGATCCCGGCTTCTTTTGCTCTCTGGATCGTCTCCATCATAACCACTGGATCGGATGCATGATAACCACATGCAACATTCGCTGATGTGATCAATGGAATGATCTTATCATCATCCCGATCGTGTAACGTCCAAAACTTTCTCCAAGGTCACTATTTAAATCTATCTGGTACATTTAATTTATACCTCCATTTCTTCCGTTTTATCGAATTTAATCTAATTTCAAGAGTCTCTCGATAAATCCTGTATCCGCTTTTCCTTCACAGAATTCACGATTATTCATCAGCTGATACTGGAAATCAAGGTTTGTATTGATCCCTAATATCACCATCTCATCAAGAGCTGATCTCATTTTCTGTAATGCTGCATCACGGTCTGGTGCGTGTACGATAACTTTCGCGATCATAGAATCGTATTCGGATGGAATACAGTACCTGTATAAATTGCGGTATCTACACGAACTCCATTTCCAGCTGGCAAATGCAAATGTTTGATCACACCTGGACTTGGCATAAAGTTTTTCTCTGGAATCTCTGCATTGATACGACATTCGATCGCATGTCCGTTGATCTCCACATCTTCCTGTGTAAAACTTAATTCCATTCCCATAGCCACTCGGATCTGTTCAATGATCAGATCTGTTCCCGTAACCATCTCTGTGACCCCATGTTCTACCTGAATACGTGTGTTCATTTCCATGAAATAATAGGTTCCTTTTGGATCAAGGATAAATTCTATGGTTCCAGCATTGGTATACCCTACTGCTTTCGCTGCAAGGATCGCATCGTGATTCATAGATTTTCTGATCTTTTCCGTGATCGCTGGGGATGGTGATTCTTCGATCAGTTTCTGGTGGTTTCTCTGAACAGAACAATCACGTTCTCCCAAGGCTACGACATTCCCATGTCCATCTGCCATGATCTGAATCTCCACATGTCTTGGATTCTCGATGAATTTCTCAATGTACATCGTATCATCACCAAATGCATTGGCAGATTCTCTCTGAGCAGTATTGAAATTGAATTCAAAATCTTCTTTGGATCTGGAAACTCGCATTCCTTTTCCACCACCACCTGAAGATGCTTTTATCATAACTGGATAACCGATCTCATCTGCTAATTTCTCCCCTGTAGCTGCATCATAGACAGGTTCTTTGGTTCCTGGAACAACTGGAACTCCTGCTTCCATCATTGTTTTTCTTGCGTTTGATTTATTTCCCATGCTGTCAATGACTTCTGCACTCGGTCCGATAAATGCAATACCATTTTCTTTACATAAGCGAACGAAATCAGCATTCTCAGATAAGAAACCAAACCCTGGATGGATCGCATCTGCGTCCGTATTCTTTGCTGCAGAAATGATACGTTCCATGTTTAAGTAGCTGTTTTTTGCAGGTCCTTCTCCGATACATACTCTTCGATCTGCTAATTGTACATGAAGACTGTCTTTATCTTCTTTTGAATAAACCGCGATACTCTTGATCCCCATATTACGACAAGCACGAATAATGCGCACTGCGATCTCACCACGGTTCGCGATCAATATACTTCGAAACATACAATGCCTCCTTTAGTCTTCAAGTTTTTTTACTTTAAATAATGGCTGTCCATATTCAACTTTCTGTTCGTTGCTTGCTAAGACAGCTTCAATCTCACAGTCATAATCACTTTCGATCTCATTCATTAATTTCATCGCCTCGAGGATACATACAGTCTGTCCTGCCTTGACTCTGTCTCCAACCTTCACAAATGCCTTGGCATCTGGGGATGGAGCCGCATAAAAGGTACCTACGATCGGAGATGTGATGTATGATTCATCTTCGGAATCAATACTTTCTACTGTATCAACACCCTGTGTGGAAACTGACATCGGTGCAGCAGGCGCTCCAACACTTCCTCTTCTGCTCATTTTGATCTTTACATCGCCTTCCTGAATGCTGAAATCAAGCATAGAGGAATTCTCGATGATCTTTACTAATTTCTCAATTTTATCTAAATTCACCGTTTCATTCTCCTTTTCTATTTAAATAGTGTGCTGATTCGTTTTGCAACGAGTCTGCAATCTAATACTTCTTTACAAGGTGTATAAATCTGGCTTCTGAAGTCATTCAGCTCTTTCATCTCATCTGCTAACAGCTTCTGGGCTTCTTCTACGGATACTGCCTGAAATCTTACTTTTTGTTCTGTTTTTCTTTGAACAAGTTTCGGAATATCTACAGAAACAACTGTCGCGATCTTCGCATATCCACCGTTGTCTGGCGGTCTGCTAATAAGATGATCGGTTTTCCATGACTTGGTACCTGAACAGATCCAAAGGCGATTCCGTCAGATATGATGTCTGAAGTTGTCTTATATGCGATAAATGGTCCTTCTAATCGACATCCCATGCGGTCAAATTCACTTGTTACTGTATATTCTGAATTTAAAAATGTTTCTCGGCCCTCTTTCGTAAACATCTTTTCCTGAGGTCCCATGACAACTCTTAATGTTATCTTTTCCTGATCAAATTCATCAAGATCCAGACTTCTTGATAAATAATATGGCAGATATCTTCGCTTTGCCTGAACGCAATATAATCTTCATCTTCTAGTTTCCGGCCTTTATATCCACCGATCTGACATTTGATATTCGTAGAACGGCTTCCCATGACTACTGGCACATCAAGATAACTTGAAAATGCAATATATCCTCTTGTTCCAGTTCTTGCTCCGCCAAATGTCAAAATATCTCCACGATGCATATAAATTGCTGTATACATCTTGGCAGGTTTTCCATTGATCTGCGGGCGGAAATCTCCACCTGTGATCGAAATGATCGTCTCGGATGTAAATTCAAGTGTTGGTCCTATTAAGGTAAATTCAAGAACTGCTTCATTTTCCGGGTTATCCAGCAGGAGATTTGCAATCTTAAAAGAACGAACATCCATAACTCCGGATACACTAAATCCCTGACTCTGGTATCCTGTTCTTCCAAGATCCTGCACCGTTGTCATCATTCCGCCTTTTAATACACGAATTCCCATAATCTACACCTCCTTTGTATGAATGATACATTCATATGTTCCATTTTCAACCTGTTCTTTGATCTTTAAATACTCTTCTTCTGAAACAGGTACAAAACGGATATAATCTCCAGCTTCAAAAAGAATTGGATTCTCTCGTCCTGGATCATAGGTTTTTACTGGTGTCAGACCAAGTAACTGCCATCCTCCTGGTGAATCAAGCGGATAAATTCCTGTCTGAGAGCCACCGATCCCAACACTTCCTGCCGGAATTCTGATTCTTGGGTTCGCCAGTCTTGGTGTATGAATTCTTTCATCAAGTCCTCCAAGATATGAAAATCCTGGCAAAAATCCAAGCATGTAGATCAAGTAGTCTTTGGAAGAATGAATCTTTATAACCTCTTCTTCCGTTAAACCAGCATTTTTTGCGATATTTTCAATATCTGGTCCGTATTCTCCTCCATAACATACTGGGATTTCAAAAACTCTGGATGTCGATGTCTCTTCATTGACATCCAGTTTTAGTAACTTCTGTAGACGTTTTGTTAATGTTTTGTAATTTACCACCCTCGGGTCATAATTGATCAAGAGACTGGTAAATGCCGGGATCATATCCTGCACACCTTCGATACGCTGCGCTTTTAAAAGATGTACAAAGGCTGTGATCCTTGCATTGATCTCTGGGGAAATTTCCTGTCCAAATTCAATGAGTAAGGCAGAATCTCCCGCAGTACTAATCTTTACTTCTTCCATGTTTTTTCACATAACTCCTTTCGGTCAGTCTGTGCTTCTATGTTTTAAACTTATCTGTTTATCCAGACAATTTTGCTTATGCAAATAATGCACTTAAGCTGCTTAATGATGTAATTCCAAGATATCCTGAAACAACAACTACCACGATCCCAAGAACAGTAATAATACTGGATGATGATAATCTTCTCCCATAACAGATTTCTTCTGAGATGCGATCAGGCAAACTCCTAATGTGATCGGTAAGATCAATCCATTTAATGCTCCTGCAAGTACTAATAATACCGCTGGCTGTCCAGCAAGTGCCATACATACAGTACTAATCGCGATAAATCCTACAATAAACCATTTCTCATTCTTCTCAATCGTTTTGCTGAATGTCTTAAGGAAAGACACAGATGTATAAGCACATCCAACGATGGATGTGACCGCTGCGCATAAGATCACAAGTCCAAAGAATCTATAACGATCTGTCCTGCTCCCTGTAAAATGCATCCGCTGTTGGGTTCGCTGCATCTAATGTATGAGCTGGTGAAGTTGCTGTTGCTACAACCACTCCTAAAACTGCAAGGAATAAGAAGATACGTACGATCGTTGCAATTCCCATTCCCATAACAGAACTCTTATTGATCTCTTTTAAGTTCTCTTTTCCAGTGATTCCTGAATCGATCAGACGATGTGCACCTGCAAATGTAATATATCCACCGACTGTTCCTCCAAGTAATGTAAGAATCGCTGGAAAAATATCTCCCATAGATGCTGTTGGCATGATTGTTTCTTTTGCTGCCATACCAACTGGCGGCTGTACGATCAGGATCACAATAAAGATGACAAGGATCATGATTCCACCAAGGATCTTTGTAAGGTTATCCATAGCATTTAATGCATTCTTTGATAAAAATACGATGATCGCAATTGCTCCCGCAATAAAATATCCAACAGTAGTAGGAATTCCAAGAAGTGTATTAAAACCTAAAGCACCTCCACCAACGTTACCGATATTAAATACAAGACCACCTGCTACAACTAAAAATGCGATCACATATCCAAGTCCAGGAAGTACCTTATTCGCCACATCCTGTCCACGCATTCCAGATACGCACAGAACTCTCCATACATTTAACTGCACGATCGCTGCTAAGATCACGGAGATTAAAATTACAAATCCAAAGCTTCCATGCAGACTGTCTGTAAATTTACCAGTTTGTGTCAAAAATCCAGGTCCAATTGCCGAAGTTGCCATAAGAAATGCCGCACCGATCAAAGCGCTTGCACTTTTTTTTGTTATTCTCTTTCTTCATAGTAAATAATTTCCTTTCCTTTTCGTAATAATTAATAATTATAACAAAACTTCTGACGATACGCAACTTTAAAGCGTTGATTTGAATGACAGAAATTATTGGTGGAATATTATAACTTTCTGTCTATCACTACAAAAATTGAAAACAAATAACGTTCAACATACACAACTACTTAAATTATCAATCTTGTAATTGTCCACACTCTAGACTTCTGGTATATGATAAAAAATAAATAAGCAACCGAAAGCACAGCATTGGAATTTTGCCATATTTTGAACAAATTCGCAGCCCAATTGGACGAGTGTCTGAGCTTCAAAGACTTTTGTCTGAAACAAAACTTCAGAGTGAGTTCTCGTAGGAAATTGGGCGGATCAGCGATTTGTTCAAAATGTGAGCAAAATTCCACCGCTGTGCTTTCGGTTGCTTATTTATTTTTTATCATATACTCAAAATCTACAGTTGGCCAACTACAACTTAAAATTTATTCCTTGACCATTAGCTTTTTTAATTCCCGTCGTTTTTCAATCTCTAATTTTGAGAAGATCCTTGCTACAAGATTTTTCACGTACCCATAAGAATAATGCATAGACTCTGCAATTTCCTTATTTTCCATTCCTTCTGCGATCGCTATTGCAATCTTCCATTCTGTTGGTGTTAACTGGCTTTTGATCTGCTTGGCATAATCGGATAATTCCATGGATTGTTTGTGCTGTCTCTGCTGATATCGTTCCAAATGCCGTTCAACCCTGGCAAGTAAGATTTCTTTTGCAAATGGCTTTACGATATAGTCAACTGCCCCTGCTTTCAAGCCCCTTACTTCATAATCCATTTCTGAAAATCCAGTTAAAAATATGATCGGAATCAATTCACACCTTGGGATTTTTTTGATTTCTTCTAATGTTTCGTATCCATCCATCTGTGGCATATCAATGTCTAATAAGATCAAATCTGGAATGATATTTTTATTTAACAGATTTAATGCCTGTATTCCACTCTTTGCGACACTGACATTATATTGGTCAGATAAAATCTCTTCTGCTGTCTTTAGAAGCATAAGATCATCATCTATGATCAAAATATGATTCTCTCTCATTCCATTCCCTCCCATCGTTTCATAAGGATTTCTGCTTCATCAAAATCAAGCTGATCAATCCGTATTTCCATCTCTTTCAAGATATTTCTTTCTTCCTCGGATATCTTGCCTTTTCGATAATACTGAATCTGTTCTTTCGCTTCTTTCGCCTGATATCTGGTGATAAATATTTTTAATTTTTCTTTGATTTCTTCTTTACTTTGCTTGTCTTTTTCTTCCTCTTTTTTCTGATCAAACAGAACATTTTTCGTCTGTTCAATAAATTCCCGTGATGCCTTAAATACTCGTCCCCACTCCAATTTAAGCAGATCATATGCAGACATGATGTATTCCATATCCTTTTGTTTCCCTCTATCTTCCATTTCTTTTGCAATCTCATACAAATGAATCGCACCTATCGCTTTTGCATTGCTCTTTAAGGTGTGCATCATCCTTGTGATCTCATCGACTTTCACTTCCTTTTGTGTCATCAACTGCCGCATCTGTCTCATATATTCTTCTTGGTACTCTGTAAAGAATTCCATCAGTTTACGATACTGCATAAAGTCTCCATCCAGAAGTCTAAGCCCCTCTTCGATCTTTATATCATTTTCTTTTAACTGCCCCTTCAGCTGCTTAAATTCTTCATCTTTGATCTTTTGTTCTTCTTTCAGATCCTCACGAATAAATACAAGATCATCTCTCAAATATTTTATCAGCAGATCTTCTAATTTGCTCCACATCACTGGCTTTGAAAGATACGCACAAAATCCTTCTCTTAAAAATGTCTGTTCGATCCCTTTCGTCACATCAGCAGTTAAAGCAATCACTGGAATATGAAATTGTACATCTTTCTTTAATTCCCTGATCGTATCGATTCCATCCATCTGCGGCATCATATAATCAAGTAAGATCAGATCATATACGTTTTGTCTGACTTTGTGCACACATTCCTCTCCACTGGCTGCTGTATCCACAAACACAGCTGTACGCTTCAGAAGTGATCTTGTCACCATGAGATTTTCCGGATTATCATCTACAATTAAAATCTTTGCCTGCGGTGCAACAAATGATCTTCTCTTTCGTTCATCCGTTTCCTTCCATTCAACATTTGAAATCTTCCCATCAGATACCTTCTTCATTGGAAGCTGCACAAAAAAACTGCTTCCTTTGCCGTATACACTTTCTACCCAGATCATACCGTCCATCTGTTCTGCCAGCTGTTTTGCGATCGCAAGTCCTAATCCGGTTCCTTTGATCTTCTTATTTTTCTTAGAGTCTACTCTCATAAATGCATCAAACAAAACGGGCAAATTTTCTTCTTTGATTCCGATTCCTGTGTCTTTTACCTCGAAAATAAGCTTCGTTTCTTCTTCATTTTTACTGACTTTAATATCAATCTGACCTTCTTTGGTATATTTTACTGCATTATTGATCAGGTTCAAAAGAATCTGTTTGATATGTATCACATCACCGATCAGATACGCTGGCAAGGTCTTATCAAATATCAGATTCATTTTTAATGACTTTTGTTCCGCCTGTTTCTCTGCGATCAACATCACTTCATCAAGTAGCTGCCTGAGTTCATATTTTCCTTCTTCAATCTCCATTTTTCCGGATTCGATCCTTGAAATATCCAGAATATTATTGATCAATGAGATCAGATAACCTCCAGAACGTTCAATGCTTTTTGCATATTGGCGGATTTCTTTGCTTTCACTTTCTCTAAGAATCATCTCGTTCATTCCAAGCATTACATTGATCGGAGTCCGGATCTCATGACTCATATTAGCAAGAAATGCACTCTTTGCCTTGTTCGCTGACTGTGCTTCGATCCTTGCTTCTTCTAAGATTTCTTGTTGTTTGTTGTACATCCGAAAATGCAGATACATCACTGCTGCCACCGAAATACTAGATGCACAAAATCCTATCAACAGATCCATCACAACTTCTTTTTCAGAGGAGAACCATACAACCATCTGCGGATTTTGATAGGCGATCATGATCGTTGCTATATATACGACCATTTCCGTAAATGCTGTAAAAAACATTGCCTTTCCTTCCAACATAAAGACTGTAAATAAGATTCCAAAAATATAAAAAGAGACCATCCCTCCTTTGTAACCGCCGGATTTAAAAAATAAATATGGGAACATCACAAGAAAGATCGTAATGATCGTAACAACATAACAAAACTGATATCTGCCACTTTTGTATGCATAAAACAACAACACGAAAGACAACACTGCAATCCCAAAATTCAATCCTAGAATCACACTATCCTGATTATTCGCATATGATGAAATCCCATTGATCAGACTGATCATTCCACCAACTAATGCAAGCACATTAAATAATCTTACCCGAAATGGAAGGGATAACCGAAACAGTGAATGTTCTCCCTGCAATATCTGACGAAACCATTTTCCCACGAACTTTCCTCCCCTTTCATGATCTTGCTTCTAGTTTATCACGCTCTTTCTTATCTCCCTAGTTACTATCAGTCATCTCTTTTTGGAATGCTGTTCTAAGAAATGCAATACCGCATCATAAACTTTCTCTACATCATCTTCATTTAAGATCTCATGTCTCCGATTTAAAAATAACATTCACGTACCTGATTATACCTCGCTTTTTTAAGTTGTTCATTGCCTGTGCATACTGTTTCTTTGAACCAATGCATGGATCATCTGCTCCTGCGATAAACAAGATCGGAAGTGACGGATGTTTTACCTGCCATCCTTTTTTGTTGTAAGTTTCATCCATTAGTAAAAACAGATTTAAAAATCCATTATTACTAAATACGAATCCATCCAATGGATTTTCATCATAAGCTTTTACATTTTCTTTGTTATAACTGATCCAGCCATTTTCGGATTCATCTTCTCCTAATGCCTTTCCATATAGCCAAATGCCATCTTCTGAAAGAACTTTCCTTTTTTGTGTGCTCCCATTTTACAAGCAGTTTTTGCAAGAAATTCTGCTGCCTTTGCTGCTTTATTTTCACTTGGACTTCCACATACGATCAGAGAGTCCAGCTCATCATCATATTTTTTCAGATAACAACGAACCACCAAAGATCCCATACTATGTCCGAACAAATGATATGGAAGTTCTTCCCCATATCGTTCTTTCATCCATGTTGTTACCTGATGAACATCTTCTATGATCGCTTTTCCACTGTCATCATAAAAATACCCAAGGTCTGACGCATTTTTGACACTCTTACCATGACCTCTATGATCATGGATCACACTGATATAGCCATTGTTACACAACATTTGCATTAAAGGCTCATAGCGTTCTTTATGTTCTGCCATACCGTGGCAGATCTGTACGATTCCCTTTGGAGATTGTTCTGGTTCCATAAGCAGTACATGTAGTTTTAATCCATCTTGTTTTGATGTCAGGTATACTGTTTTTTTCATTTCAAGTACCTCCGTTCCTATTCTTATTTTTAGTTTAACACAAAATTATGATTATATGGTAAACTAAACTTAATAACTATTAACTCTTTCATGGAGGGATTCATTATGAAAATTAGAATAAAAAAAGTGACTGCATTGCTTCTTTCCTGTATGCTGCTTTTTTCAATCAGCGGCTGTCAGAAGAAACGTACTGCGAAAGAAGTTTTGGAATCAAGTCTTAAACAAAGTTCCAAATTAAAAGATGCTGATTTCAGTGGAGAAGCTTCTTATAAGATCGCAAATAGTGAGGCTTCTTCATCCTCAAACGTTACGATCAAGATGAATTTTGACACAAAACTACAGACTGTTGATAAAGATCAGTTAAAAATGTCTATGACTTCTACCTTAAACATGCTTGGGCAGACTATGGATATGAATATGTATTATTCTGATGGTTATTATTACATGAACACCAATGGAACAAAGCAGAAAATAAAAATGGATATCGCAGGTCTTCAAAAACAGATTCAGTCAACCACAGGTCAGACTTCTTTGTCTGCAAAATATTACAAAGATCTGAAACTTAGTGAAAAGGATGGAAATACTGTTCTTAAATACAGTATCAATAATGATGGATTGAATCAATACGTCAAAGATGTTACCTCCCAGATGACAACTGTAACTGGTGGAAGTAATTCCATTAAGATTTCTTCTTTGACCGGTACAAAAACATTGAATGACAAAGATCTTCCTGTGAAAGAATCCATCCAGATGGTTATGGAAAGCGGTGACAATGAGACAGGTTCGATCACTTTAAAAATGAACCTGACTTATCATGATCCTGGAAAATCTGTGACTGTGACCTTACCTGACGATCTGAATACTTATCAGGAAATTTCAAATTAATAAATTTTATTGCATAGGAAATTCCGATAAAATCCTAAAGCAAACGACGTAAGCATCTTATTCTTTTGAATATAATACTTACGTCGTTGTTTTTTATGATCTTATTTTAACTTGATCTTAATCGTTGCTTTTTTATTAATATTATTTACATAATGCAAGCACTGCCTTCGCTGCCTCTTCATCTGTGATCAGTGTATTAATATATCCGCCTCTCACAGCTCCAAGAATCGCTTCTGCCTTCATCTCCAGTCCTGCGACACAGATCACATTCTCTGTATTCTTGATATCTTCAATTCCAAGCCCGATCATCTTATTAACAAACGGTGTTATGACTTCATTTCCTTCCATATCGTAAAAATGTCCTCCGATATGTCCGATCGCACCTTTCTTCTCAAGATTATATAAATCTCTGGTACTTAAATAAGATTTCCAACTCTTATATACGATAGAACCAACACTGGTTAGAATGATATCTGCATTCCTTGCAAGCTCTAAACATCCTTTAATATTCGGCTCTTGTTCAAGACTGTCCCTGACTTCTTCCGAGTTTACAAACAATGGTGCATAAATGTAGTGATACGTTCCACCATATGCATAGGCAAGTTCTTTCGAAAGATCCAAGGAATCTCTCTCTGGAGTCCTTACATTGGCTGCTCCCATGATCGGTACGACTGTGATCGGGATATTCTTACTTGTCTTGACCGCTTTGACAGTATGATACATTGTATTCCCCCATGAAATTCCAAGAATCATATTATCATTTAACAGATTATCTAGATAGTATGCTGCAACTTCACCCAATTTCTGAAGGACCATCGTATTATTTGCTTCTTTGACAGAAATCACTCTCACATCTTTCAACGCAAATCTTCTCATAAATTCCTGTTCCAGCTCTACATTGCGGTCCCATGGCTCTAAAATCTTGATCTCTACGATTCCAAGCTGTCTTGCCTCTTTTAGCATTCTTTGAAATCTTAGAACGTGAGGTAAAAAAACGTTCCGCAATCTGATTCTGAGTCATTTCCACATTATAATAGAGGTTTGCAACACTGGCAAGCATGTTGCGCTTTTCGTTATCGCTAAGTGAATCATATTCCTTCATTGTTTTCCACCTCCCATTCATTATCCAAAGCACTTTTTATTATACCGCATTGCTATATATCAGTCCAGTACACAATCTGTTAATTATCATTCTCAGATTTCCTGCAGTTGTAGTTATTTTTCCACTTTATACAATGCGATTTCATCAATTTCTCTGTTTGCAGATAAAATATAATCTTCACCATCATTCGTGTAATGAAGTACATTTGCTGGTCCGATATCACTATCTAAAAGGTCTGCTGTAAATGTTAATTTTTCAGGATCTGTACATCGGAAGAATAACAGATTTCTCTCCCCTTTTCTGTGTCCAATTAAAACACCCTGAGTTCCTGCGATCTCTCCACCCCAGATTCCATGAGCGAATTCAGCATCTTTTTCATAAGTATAGACTTTCTTGAATTCTCCATCCTGTTTCTTGAAAATGCTGATCTTCTCTCCATGGAATGGTGAGATTGTTAACATTTCTAATTCACCATCATTGTCAAAGTCTGCAAATGCCATATCACTGCTTGCTTCATCTAAGATCTGTTTGATTTCCCATGTTCCTTCTTCTGATTCTGGTGGTATACATTCAAAAACACCTTCATTTGCTGCAACATAAGATCTTAAAACTCCATCAACTTCTGCTTTACAGTATCCATGATTCTTTAATAAACCTTCTTTTAATACTTCAAACTGTAATGGATGTTCTTCATCAACACTACTTAAATCTTCTGGAAGAACGCATACCTGAATCTTTCCTGGACTTCTCCAGTCTTCTTTGTATTCATGTCCTGATTTTAAAGTACATGCGATCACATAGTTTACTCCATTTCTTGAAATAATATCAAAACGATGCACAAATGGAAGCTCCGCTAATGTTCTTACCTTCCATTTTCCGTCTTCCGGGTAAGCTAAGATGATCTTTGCTTCTTTGGAATCATTTGGAGAGTAGAATTTATGTGTCGCTAAAAACTGTCCGTCGGAACCAGGGACCTGAACCATTGACATGGTCCTCCCGGTCCTTCCCAGATTACTTCTTCCTGATTTCCTTCAAGATCATATAAACGGCACTGGTTTACTTTTTCTGCTGCTACGAGCATATGTTTCTTTCCTTTGTAAGTTAAAGGCGCAACAGAATAGCATTTTTCTAAGTTTCCAATAACTTTCTTTGATACTTTCATTATGCCACCTTCTTCCTATAAGCAAGAACGGAATGGGATGTTCTGTGGTGCTTCAAAGCAGTCTTCGAATCCTCTTCTGTGATGATAGTAGATTTTATCTTTATCTGCAGGATATGTATATTTTCCTCCAACCTGCCAGAAGAATGGATGGAATTTATATTCATTACGATCTTTCTTGAAGTCGTATAATACTTTAATCTCATCACAGTCAGCCTGGAAGTTTGTCCATACATCCCAGTGAATAGGTACAACAACTTTGCACTGTAAGTTTTCAGCCATACGTAATACATCGATGGATGTCATCTTATCCTGCATACCGATAGGGTTTTCTCCGAAAGATCCGAATGCTACGTCTACATCGTAATCTTTTCCATGTTTTGCAAAATAGATAGAGAAGTGAGAATCTCCAGAATGATAGATATTTCCACCTGGTGTCTTAACTAAGTAGTTAACTGCTTTGTCATCCATATCTGTTGGGCATACACCTGTTAATTCTTCTCTGTCTGGACCTGTAGAGTCTGTTGTTACGATACATGTTCTGTCAAAGGAATCTAACGCAATAATCTCAATATCTTTGATCTTGATGGAATCTCCAGGTTTTACTGTGATACAACGGTCTGCTGGAACTCCCCATTTCTGCCATAATTCTACGGATTTCTTAGGTCCGATGAATGGTACTGGAATTTCTTTTCCGTTTTCATCTGTTGTTGTCATTCCACTGTTGATCACGTGTGCTGCCCATTCTGCAGACATATGATCCTGATGATAATGTGTTGCTAATACTGCATCAACTTTCTTAAATGCAAATGGATCAATTACAAATGGCACATTACGAAGGTTTGGCTGCATTGCACGTCCACCACACATATTTGCCATCTGATGTCCGACTTTCATTTTTCCATCACCATGTGTACGTTTCCCATTTCCACACCATAAGTCGATCGTAATGTTTGTGTCAGCTGGTGTTTTAAACCATACACCTGTACATCCAAGCCACCACATTGCTACATTTTCTGGTGCTACTACTTCATTTTCAATGTCTTCTACTAACCATGTTCCCCACTCTGGGAATGTGCTTTCAATCCAGCTTTCTCTTGTCATTTCACTAATTTTACTCATAACCTTGATCTCCTTTCTATCCGAAATCTTCTATCTCTATATCCTATAAGTCATTTCCGTAATAAGCATTTTCTCCATGTTTTCTGAAGAAATGTTTGTCCTGTAATACTTGTGGTGCTTCCTCAATATCTTTTTTCAGATGTTCACAGCGGTACGCCATCTTTGCTACTTCTTCCATAACAACTGCATTATGAACTGCTTCTGCTGCGTCTGCTCCCCATGAAAATGGGCCATGGTTTGTACATAAGACACCTGGTACATAGATTGGATTTTTTCCTTCAAATGTTTCTGCGATCACAATCCCTGTATTCTTTTCATACTCTCCGTTGATCTCATCGGCTGTTAAAGATCGTGCACATGGAATATCTCCGAAGAAATAATCGGCATGTGTTGTTCCATAACATGGAATGCTTCTTCCTGCCTGTGCCCATGAAGTCGCCCAAGGAGAATGTGTATGAACGATTCCTCCAACTTCTGGAAATGCTTTGTAAAGCTCGATATGAGTTGGTGTATCAGAGGAAGGATTTAAATCTCCCTCAACTTTTTCCCCATTCAAATCCATGACAACTAACATATCTGGTGTTAGTTTTTCATAGTCAACACCACTTGGCTTAATGACAAACAAACCACGTTCTCTGTCAATCCCACTGACATTTCCCCATGTATAAGTTACCAGTCCTTTTGCCGGTAATTCCATATTTGCTTCGTATACTTGCTGTTTTAATTCATCAAGCATCTTCTTAACTCCTTTCTTACTTTCCTGCATTTCCAAATATTTTCTCTAATTCTTTTCCTACGCCGTCCTGATCATTTCTTCCTGCAATCTGGTCTGCTGCCTCTTTCACGACATCATCTGCATTTTCCATTGCGATTCCAAGTCCAACCAACGTAAGCATCTCAATATCATTTACTTCATCACCAAATGCGATGATATCTTTGATCAAAATACCTAACTTTTGTGCAAGCTTTTTGATCGCTTCTGCTTTGGAAACTCCCCTTGCTTTAACTGCAAGGACTTTTTTCCCAGAACGAATGGCATCTGCATCCGTTTCTTTTTTGATCACTTCGGCTACTTTATCTAAATAACTTGTGTCATTGTGACTTACAACGATCTTGTAAATGATATGATCATTTACATATTCATTCAAATCATCGCAATCTGCATTGGTATCTCTTCATCTTCCTCTACAGTCTGATTGAATTTCTGATGGACCAGAAATCTCTCATTCTGAGGATCATCGGATACTAGTTCATCTTTTGCAAAGACATAATACTGTAATCCATATTTTTTACAAATTTCAAATGTCGTATGACAGGTTTCACTTCTTAAATGATTTTCACATAAGATTTCTCCGGTCCTAATGTTTCGAATGACAGCTCCATCACACCCAATGACAATATCGACATTTTTTAATTGTTTTGTGTATGCTCTCGTCATAACATCTGATCGTCCTGTTGCCATAACAAAGGTTATATTTTGATCTTTTAGGTTTTGAATTGCCTTTACATTGGCCTCTGAAACCTGTTTTTTATTGTTTAATAATGTTCCATCAAGATCGGTCACTACCATTCGATACATGATTTCCTCCTTATGCAGGTACTTTGATCCCTGCCTGTTCCATCTTATCTTCTACAAATAAGCGTGCCTGCCTGATTGTTTCAACTGCTTCTTCCATCGTTTGTTTCTTTGTGTTATCTGCCCACATTTCGATCAAGAACATTCCTGTGTAATTTAAATCTTTTAATTTTTTAAAAATGTCTGTAAATCTTACGGTTCCTTCTCCAAATGGAACACATTTAAATACTCCAGGGTTTGTCTCTTTGACATGGATCGCTACCGTTTCACTGATTCCAAGTTCAAATTCACTCTCAACATCCGCTGAAAACTGCGTCAGATTTCCCATATCTGGATAAATCTTAAAATATGGGGAACGGATTTCTTTGATATAGTGCATTGCACGAAGAATCGTTCCAACAAATGGCGTATCCATGATTTCCATTGCAAGGATCACTCCTGCGTGGCTTGCCATCTCGACTGATTTTTTCATTCCTTCTAAGAATAAAGCTTTTGTTTCTTCATCAGATTCTTCATAATATACATCATAAGTTGCAAGCTGGATTACTCTGACTCCTAACTTCTGTGCTAAGATGATTCCTTTTTCCATGATCTCAAATGCTTTATCTCTTATTTCTTTGTTCTTGCTTCCAAATGGGAATCTTCTATGACCACTTAAGCACATGCTTGGAATGATGATCCCTGTCTCTTTCATATAAGAGCGGATTTCTTCGATCTGTTCATCACTCCAATCAAGTCGTGCTAATCTCTCATCAGATTCATCAATAGAAATCTCAATATAATCAAATCCTGCCTGCTTTGCTGCCTGCATTTTTTCAAGCCATGTGAAATCATTTGGAAGAGCTTTTTCATATATCCCTAATGGCCTTTTTTGATATCGTACATCTATCTCACCCCGATTTATTCTGCAGGCATATCTAATGCTTCTCTGATCTTTGCTTCGATTTCTTTTTCTGATAATAAATTTTTAAGTCCAATGACTTTTGTATCTTTTCCTGTTCTAAACTGCGATGTAAATGTTTCAGATACAAAGATCATATCGTAATTGTTTGCTACACCTTTTGCTTCTCCAACACTCATATGTCCGATTTCTGCATCAATTCCTAATCTTTTGAATACTTTGTTGATCTTCATTTTGATCATCTGACTTGATCCCATTCCATTTCCACATGCTGCGATTGCTTTGATTTTCATAATAAATACCTCCTGAATTTTGGCTGATTGATTGTTTTATTAAAAATTGATTTGATATTGCTTTTTAGTACTCGTCGTCTTCCTGACCTACTGTTGAAATACTTTTCTTTATCAGATTTCGCATACTGAATCTGAGGAATAACTAACATTGCGATAACACAAAGGATAACTCCAGGTACCTTTAAATACTTAACAATATAAGATACTGCAAGGAAGATCGTTGAGAAGTCGAAGTTTCCATGCCATCCACCGAATGCTACTAACTGTAAAATGTAAGCACAAACAGCTCCTCCTAATACCTGAATGATTCCACTGATAAACGGTAAGATCATGGCTGCTTTAACTCCACCTCTGTGGTTTGCATATACTGCGATACTTGCGTTATCAAAGAATAATGGTACGAATCCTGCGATGATCATAACTGGTGAATGGAAGATCAAAAGTCCTGCGATCGCTAAGAACTGTCCAAGTGCTCCACAGAAGAAACCTACTGTTACTGCGTTTGCTGGTGCGAATCCATAAGCTACCGCACAGTCTACTGCTGGGATTGCTCCTGGTAGCAGTTTGTCTGAAATACCTTTGAATGATTCTGTAAGTTCTGCAACGAACATACGAACACCTGCCTGTAATACGTTTAAGTAAACAGTAAAGCTTAATGCTTTAGAGAAAATATAGAATCCAAATGCTGTTGTCTGTGAGAATGTGTCATCTAAACTTCTCATGAAATCTTCCCCAAGTACTAACATGATAATTCCAAAGAATATAAACATTAATACGGATGTAGATACTACATTGTCACTAAACATCTGTAAGAATCCTGGAAGTTTGATATTTTCAATAGAATCTTCTTTTTTACCGATCTTTGGTGCGATCTTGTCTGCTAACCAGATTGCAAACATCTGCTGATGTCCGATCGCAAATCCACCTTCACCGTCTGTTAAACGATCTGTTGGTTCAACTGTTAAGTTAGAAAATACTGCCTGGTATGTACCGACTAAGATTCCGACTGCTACAGCTCCCCAGATATTACGAAGTCCTGGGATAAATAAGAATACGATCCATGTTACGGTTGTTGCCTGCTGTACCATGATATGTCCAGTTAACAATAAGGTACGAAGTTTTGTGAATTTACGGAAGATCAATAAGATGATGTTCCAGATAAATGCAAGTAACAATGATGTCATAGTCCATGCTGCGGATAATCCGATATTTTCAAGTGCTGCATTTACTGCATTCAATCCAAAATACGGGTCAATAACTACCGCATTTAAATGAAACTTCTGGTTTAATCCTGCAAGGATTGGTCGGAATGTGTTGATCAATCCAGCTGAACCTACATTTAAAATCATATAACCTACAACTGCTTTTAAGAAACCTGCTAATGTTTCATACCATTTTCTTCCTAATAAGATGTATCCAACTAAGACGATCAGTCCTACGAAGAACTCCGCTTTCGTCAAAATATTGTTCGATACAAATGTAAATACTGTGTTTAATATTTCCATCCTCTTTCTCCCTTCTTACTCTTCTGGTTCAAATTCATTGATCGCTTTGGCAACTTCCTCAGCTGATTTTGCGTTTTTAATGAATTCAATGTTCTCTTCATCTGAAATAAACTCAGCCATGGACTGAAGTTTCTGCAGATGAGATGTGTCGTCAGTTGCTGCCAGAGTAAGAACAATGTCTACTGGATCATTATCACAGTCAAAACAGACTGGCTTGCTTAATGTAATCAAACTTAATCCTGTTTTATTTACACTCACATCTGGTCTTGAATGAGATAATGCAAGTCCTGGAATGATAACAATATATGGTCCGTTTTCTTCCACACATTTGATCGTCAAATCAATGTAATCTTTTGTAATATAATCGCTATCTACTAAGAGCTGTCCTGATTTGACCATGGAATCTCTCCAATCAGATGCGTCTACATTCAACTTAATGTTTCTTGCTTCGATTACTTCACTCATTTGGTTCCTCCTAATTCATTCTCCATATTTTCTATGTTGCTTTTATGTGCATCTCCTTAAGTTGTTTACATCTTATCATTCGCTGCACATCCGTGCAACAAATTCTCAATCTTTGCACATATGTGCAAAATAAATATTTTAGATTGACATTTATAAATATATTGTTCTTCCATAAATACAATCCATATGCACACAAGTGCAAACCCATACATTTTGTTTAAAATGTACAAAAAAAGAGACAACTCATAAATTACTCCTATGAGTTGCCCCTTTTACAGTGGTTCAGTTTTTTATAAATATTCTTGTTTATTCCTAATATATTTTTTGGTATAAATGGTTCATATCTGCTCGAAGTTCCTGATATTTCTCAATATTTTTTCAACAGGTTCATAAATCTGTAATGAATTATTCCTACCTGCCCGTTCTAGAGCCTCCTCATGATCTGAAACTTTCCCACTTTCCACCATTGTGCTTGTCCATGCTCCAATGATCCCTGCTTCCCTATGCTGATAATGGATCAGTTTTCTTCCATAGACATCTGCCTGAATCTGATTAAATTCATGGCTGTTGCTCAAGCCACCACCAATATGAATCTGATCTGCCTTGCCAATCTGACCTTCCACAATGTCTAAATTGTTGCGGATCTCATAAGCAATTCCTTCCAACAAAGCTCTCACCATATCGCCTCTTGTCGTACTCAGCGTTACATTTGTAAATGATGCAGTTGCTTTTGGATTCCACTGTGGTGTTGCCCTTCCCTGAAAAATGGAAGCAACATACATCCATTGGCTCCTGGTGGAGACTGTGAGATTTCCTGATCGATCTTTTGATAAACATCTCCATTCACTTCTTTATAAAAATTATTGCAAAACCAGTCAAATGCCGCACTACATGTTAAGATACTTGCTTCCACAATATATTTTCCTTTTACCGCAGAATAATTAATGATCGGATTACCCAGAAGCACAATTGGTACTTTCTCTGCGATCCCTATGATAAATGCGCCCGTTCCACTTGTAACCTCCATGTCACCTTCTTCATAAATTCCCATCCCAAGCGCGCTGCACTGCTGATCACCACCAGCCGAATAGACTGGAATTCCCGTCTTAAGTCTTGTACTTGCCGCAAATTTCTCATTTGTATATCCATGAAGTTCTCCTGGGTCGATCAGATTACAAAGCTTATTCTTCTCGATTCCAAAGATATCAAGAAGCACGCTGTCCCACCGCCCGGTTCTTAAATTCATCAAATGAGACCGGCTAGCATAAGTACGATCAAGTTTTCTCTGCCCTGTCATATGATATAATAAATAATCTGCAACAACAAAAATCCTGTCTGCTTTCTTATAAATCTCCGGTTGTGTCTCTTTAAGCCATGCCATCTTACTCCCTGAAAATACAGGATTCACCATTGTACCGCTTTTTCTGATGATCTGTCCATTCATCGCAGAAAGCCTCGTACAAACTTCAATATTCCTTTTATCCTGCCACATCACAGCATCACATAATGGATCTCCTTTATGATCAACTGGTATGATCGATGTTCTTTGTGCCGTCAAAGAAATCATCTCTACTTCTTCGTTCTGATCCTTACACCAGTCACCCACATCTCTTGCTATATCATATAATGCTTTTCTCCATATTTCTGGGTCCTGCGTTACCTTGACTGAAGAATAAAAGGTTGGATGATATTTTCTGTGAAACTGGCATAAAATCTCTGCCTTATCGTTTAGCAATGCACCTTTCATACTCGAGGTTCCTACATCAAAAACAAGGATTCCCATACCTAAATCCCCTTTCCTTCTAATGCACAAGTCCGCCCATCTTAAATGATTCGATCAAAAGTTCTAATGTCTTTGGATCGCACTGACGGTATTTGAAATAATAAAGCAGCATTTCTGTATATTCTACTAATTTTTCTGCGTAAGCTCCTGTACAAAATGTTTCGTTCCACACATCAGACATTCATTGATGAGCAGATATGCAGCAAAACGTTCATTGATAAAAATATCTCTCTCTTCTTCGGAATAATCCCGAAACTGAATTGGTTTTCTCCGAACGATCCAGGAAATCGTGTATGCAAACAGCTTTTCTGTGCGGATCCTCTCAATACTATGAAATTCCTTTAACCGCATCACATCCATAAAATAATCAAGAATCACCTGCATTAAAATTCTTTCATTACAGTAAGATGTCTCAGAAAATCCTGCCATTTCAATAAATTCCATCGCTGTCTTCTGCAGTTCCTCAAACCGTTCACGGAATTTATCGACACCGACCTCATCGATCAGCTCTCTGTAATTTTCCATCTCATATAAATTGTGTTCTATCATTCTTGCCCCTTTATCATCTTTAACAATTGTAATTCATCCAGTTGCTGTTTATGATTCACGATCAGATTACTTACATCCGATTCTAAATGATATCTTGCCTTCGAAAAATATTCTGCCTGTGCAGCTCCACTAAATCCTGCGGAAGAATTCGGCAGTTTATCAATCTTATGTTCTCCAGCAATGATCTCCTCTACTAATCGTTCGATCCGTTGTCTTTCTTCTGCGAATCCGTCGTCATATCTCTCCATCTGGTTTATCCCTTTCTTAAGATCATCCGATTCATATAACTTTGAGCATCGATCACTCCGTCATTGGCTCTTGGAATCTGTTCTTGTTCTCTCTTATGCGGTTCTTTCGACATTCTCTGCAAGTCACTGTAGCTGTCTTGTGCAAAATATTTCTCAATGTCAAGCCAGCCTGCTTCTCCAAACTGAAAACATGTCGAAATGATCTCATCCACAGAATTCAACAATTCTGCCACAACACTTGTATACCGCTTTAAAAAATGATTATTCTCACGATATGGGTACTTTACATAATGGTCAAATTCTGCGTATACTTCTTCAGCAATCGTTCGTACCTGTACTTCAAAATAATAATTCCCATATTTAAAAATATAATGCTGTGAACGATATCCCTTATCTGTATATTCTTTATGAATCGTATAATTAAAAATGTCACGATCCCATAACGGATATAAGCCTTGGCATCTCCGCCATATGCATATCATATCTGGAATCTTCATCAACTTTCAGCAAAAAGTCATGTACCGTACGCCATTCTTCTTTTGATAAGATCAAAATTCGGATACCCATAAGATCACGCACGATCCTCAGATAATTCCGTTCATTAATATTTTTATATTTCTGACGTTTTTCAACTCCAACTTTCCGTATGATCTTCTCAATCAAATGCTCTGGATCCTTACATCGGTTATGAATTGAATGTACATGAAAATCTATTACTTTTGATATCTCATCCTGTAAACGATCTGCAATCTTTTTCATCTCTGGTAAACGTCTCGTATAATCCTCATAAATCTTCTCAAGCGTATCCCAGGAAAGTCCAGAATCCTCAAATGCTTCCTGTACTTTGTATGTGTTAAAAAATTTCTCCTGATCCAGCATGAGGAATCACCTCTTTTCACTTTTATATTTATTTCTCTACAATCTTATATTTCTCTAATAATTTGACACGTTCCATCCCAATCTGTGCACTGCTTTTTTCTCCTGTATTGATCGCATCTGTGTTACGATGAGTTAAGTATTTAAATATCCTGTGTAAATACGCCACTGGCAGTAAAAACGGATAGTTCCTTGAATATGGATAGTTCGTCTTGATATATTCCTTCCCTGGAAATAAAGAAGCCAGGATCCCGGAAGCTGCATTGACTGATTCATTCTCTGCTGCATTCAACGTAATATTTGCACTATGTACACGATTCATATCATTTTGTCCAAAAATACCACCATCTAACATATCATCCAATAATGCTGTGCAGTCAATTTCTACATCAGACGGTTTTGAAAGCCCTAGCTCCTCCCAAGTAAATCCAAGATAGCAGACTCCAATATCCAATACATTCATAGCAAAAGAATCCATATGATATTCTTTCATGATATTCCTGATCTCATGAAAGTCCAACTGATCATGGTATTTCTTCGCAAAGTATAATAGATCACATGCCTGTCTGACTCCAAATCCACTATGAAGAAAATGTTTCAGACTGTGGCATACAAGATATAAAAAATGCTGTTTTGGATTCAGCGTCAATACTTTACTCCCTTGAATATCTGTTTCCATACAAGTATCAAACGCATCTTCAAATAATTGATTAAAATGCCCATACGCTCCGGATTCCTGAGGAAACAGATCCATATGCAGTTCAAAATATAATCCATTCCTTGGATTCTGATATGGAACTTCCTGATAAACTTTATCCTTGATCAGTTCTTCTCTCATAAATCCCTCTGCCTGCAAAAATTCATCCATCTTCCAAACTGATCTCTTGGGATATAAAGATCTTCATCATTGGATATTCGAAGATCTGGATTTGGATATAGATCTCTGCAAACAATTCCTTTCACGATCAATGGAGTCAATCCATTCTGGCGCATTTTATCAAACAACATCAAAAACAGAATACTTTTTCTTGCCTGATTTCCTGCCTGATCGATCGTATCTCCCTTCCAGAACTGCTGAAACCCTGGATCACTATTTTGAAATGATTCATTTGAAAAAATCTGCTGATAGATCATCGGTGCCAGTTGCTGTTTCTGACTAATATCATAGATCTTCTCCCAGTCTTGTGTAGAAAGTCCCTCTATCATATCACAGGAAGTCTGCGTCATAGCACTTCTTAATATATCTATAAATACATTGGTTAAGTTCATCTTTACATGCTCCTTTATTCTAAAATATCCAAAAGCAGATTCTCTAAAGTATCTACTGCCGCTTCTTCCATGTTACATCCATACTCAAACACCGGGATCTGAGCCGCGAAATCTTCTGTAAGATTCCATATTTTCTCCACAAACTGCGGATTCCATCCATTCACTGTGATCTGACTGATCATTGCCTTGATCGCATCAAAATAACGAAGTCTCCTTCCATCATTCTCCTCTGCTTGTCCAAGAAAAATGACTGCTTTCACAGGATAAGCTTCATTATAACAGATCTCTGAAGAACCACAGATTGGCCATCCAAGAGACATCCATCTGCCATTCTCTTTTTTTAATAAAGTTCTATCACCATTGATAACTCTTGCTTTCCGATACTTCGTCCACAATCCTGCCTGCGTTGACTTACCAATTCCACTTGGTCCGCTAAATAAGATCACTCCTGATTTCACTTTGAGTACAGAACAATGCAATACCATCGCATCCTTTGCCAACATTCTTTTTTCCATCGCAAAAAGAGATACAAAGACTGTATCAACATTTATCATATGCACAAATTCCCGTTTTAAGTACAATTTTACCTGATCTTGTGAAATTTCTTCATATTGTCCGTAGGATTCTTCCATTCCCATAAAATTCATCCGGCGGTATTCCAAATTGTCTTTCTTATATACTTTCAGATCAATTCTTTGTGATACACATTCCCCATCCAACTCTGGTAATTTATCCACAATCTCAAGGAAATATTCCACTTGTACTTCTTCATCGGTATCAATCAAAAATTTTTAAAATTCTCTGGAATTTCTAACGATTCTTCCATATGAATTCCAAAAATAAAATCTGCAATCTGATATTTCTTCATCCTCTCATCCTCTTTGTTCTAACGTTTTTCAAGTCGGATCACTACAATCTCTGGAATATTGTGAAATCTTGGTAGTTTTTCCTTATCACTTCCAAGTCCTCTTGTAATGATCATATGATTCACTGTCTTAAAATGATGGATTCCATCCGTATATTCAGGAAACCATCCCTGATCTCCTCCGTAAAGACCTCCTTTACCTGGAATTCTTACCTGTCCACCATGTACATGCCCACTGACTACCAGATCGATCTTCCATGTATCTGCTGCCTGCCCAAAAACAAAACTATCTGGTCTGTGAGACAACATGATCTTAAATGCATCTGTGTTCTCATAATCCATCAAAAAATCTCTTACTTTGGACGGAATATTTTTCTTAACCATATTTCCAGCCCCATCTACTGCAAATGCATACTCATAAAGGCCTCCAATCCGGATCTTGTTGCTTCTTACCTTTATATCCTCATATTCTTTCTCTACAACCTTCGCACCTGCTTTCTGTAACTTCTGATATAGATTCTTATCCCTGCGCTGTCTATACGCAATCTCATGATTCCCCAATGCGTAATATACAGGTGCTGTTTTTTTCAATGCACTTATAAGTTCTACTGCTGTCTGTGCATTCTTCCCATCTTCATTCAACATATCTCCATCCATCAAGATAAGATCTGGATCTTGTTTTTGAATTTTATCCACTAAGCGCTTATTCTTGCTTCCAAACTGACTATTATGAAGATCCGATATTAATACAATCTTGGTCGTTTCCTTGATCTTATCAGACTTAATCTTGTAATCCGTAACAGTCAGACATTTATAAGATATGATAATTTCTACCGCTATCAATATAGCGAAAATGGTAAATATCATTGCTGCGATCCTTACTGATTTCTTCAATCTTCTCTCACCACTTTCAAAAAATGTGCTGTTTATATTATAACATTGTCCAGTCTCTGCTCACAAGTCTATAGATAAATTTCTCACACAAATCCACTGCCTTTCTGTTGTTCAAAAAACTTTCTTAAGTTTTTATGATGAAATATAGTATCCATTGAATTTATATAAAAAGGTGTTAAAATATGTGTTTAGTGAGATTATTTGATTTTCATGTCATTATTTTAGTTTAAAGAAGGGGTTATATATGTCACAATCACAATATTATGTTACACATTATTTTAATGCACAAAATGCTGGCAGCTTCATGGCTGTTTCTTTGATCGGCCTGATTGTTGTCCTTGCCATCGTTTTACTTACCGCAAAGCTTCAAAAACATTATAAGATCAATATTGAAAATCCAACAGAAGTTGAACTTGCACAAATTGAACAAACACATAAAACAAAAGTTATCAGCTGGATCGAAAGCTTTTATGAAATGGTATTTTCAAGCACCTCCGTACTGATCTTCCTTTCTCTTTATTATGTCCTCGACGAAAGGATCCCTCAGGCGGCTTATTTCTGGAATAAATATCAAGATATTTTGTTGATGGTATTTTTAGTATGTTCTGTATTTTTAACATTCTGGTTTGATCGGATCTTTGTTCATCTGAAAACGATCTCATCCGAACAAAAAGCCTCCGTACGACTGATCTCTGCCTTTTATATCATTCTGATCTTGTTATACATAAAATTTATTTATAACGATTCAAATTATGATTCTTTGATCTTTTATTTTGTAATGCTAGCGATCGGTCGTTTTGTCTATTTCGATTCAACGCTTGATTACATCAAAGAATCTTTAAAAAGCGTCGTGAAATACCTGCCTTTGCTGATTTTAATGGGCGCTTATTCTGGATTTATCTGTTGGTATGGATTTTCCTCTGATTTCTTATTAAAGTCAAATGGCGTGATCGTTAGTACACTGTTGGCACATTTGTTTATGGATGTAGCGATATTTGTATTGGATAAGATACGCGTTGTGCAATTCATAGGGAAATTTTAAATTTTGTAATGGCCAACTGTAGATTTTGAGTATATGATAAAAATAAATAAACGATCGGAAGAGCAGCTAGAGAATTTTCCTCACGTTTTTTACAGATCGCTGATCCGCCGGCTTTCTTTGC
>ENA-OQBT01000304-OQBT01000304.1-human-gut-metagenome-genome-assembly--contig:-NODE-304-length-32921-cov-4.810911_pt1 | contig 32921 bp, 38 predicted proteins | sample MGYA00242749_ERZ504557 | MGnify/ENA primary metagenome ERZ504557 (study PRJEB26092, sample SAMD00036243) | human gut metagenome | host: Homo sapiens | study: EMG produced TPA metagenomics assembly of... | reverse complement strand
AACGTACGAAAATGATAGAGCATCTGTATAATTATCTGCTTTCAGTTAATTGTAAAAAGTATAAATCGTATGGATATGAGATTACAGAAGTTGCGATTCAATGCATTAAGAGTTTTGACAGTACAAAAGGAGAGTTCCTCCATTATTTTAATTATGTGTGGAAACGAAAATATTCTTATATACAACTTAAGAAATATCAGGATAATACATATGGAGGATTGCATATCTCTGAAAATGATATGCGAAATGTTTACAAATATACTAAGCTTGTAGAAAAATTAGGAAAAGATTATGAATTAGAGAAATTATATCCCAAATTATCTGAAGCAATGCAACTTCCAATTAATAAGATTAGAGATTGGTACGTTTAGCGTATATTCGTGCTACAGGTGATAATGTTACAAATGAAGATGGAGAAGAAGGTGATATTATTGGGGGTATTCCAAGCAATATTGATATTGAAGGGATGTTTATAAACGAAGAAAACAAAAAGCAAGTTCTAGATAAGATTGAAAAAGTGTTTAATTCATTGCAAGACAGACAGAAATCTCTTATTTCCGATATATTAACAATAAAATTGTGGTTAGATTTGGATGAAACAGATGAAAAGTATTCTTTTATTAATAAAGATGTGATAAAAGAATGGAAAAAAAGTGGTGTTTTGCCAACTCAAAGAGAGATAGCAGGAAAGTACGAACGTAATGAGGCAAGCGTTAGTAGGACAGTAAAAGATTTTCAGAAAAAATTAAAAAAAGAACTATAATATTATAACAGAGGATCCGAAGCATATCGGATCCTCAATTTTTTTGTTTTTTTAAATTTGTTTTCAAAAAGGTTAAGTAGGAGCGAACATTCCACTATCTATACGTATAAGAAATAAACACAGGTAAACAGACAGGGAGGAAAATTGTTTATGAAGAAAGTAAAATAAGCTGAGAAAAAATTGCTGTGTTCAAGCTATTTATATAGCATATAGAATTTACTGAGATTAAGGGAGAATCAAAAAATGAAACGAGTTCTGGTAAAATCAGTGTATTCTGCATTTGATTACGTAATGGAACATTATTATCCAGAGGGATTGGAAGCAAATGCGGAACGTAAAGATACATATGCAGTTATTTCTATTCAGGATACTCACACAGGAGGGTTTGGATTTATTTTTTCAGAAAGTAATTTTTGCAAAGGGGTACTGACTCTATATTTTGATGATATTGTAAAAGAAGTACCGGGAGCAGTACTTTTTGATGATGAAATGGCAGAAAAAATTATTTCATTCATAATTGAGCATGAAATGGTAGATACACTTCTGGTACACTGTTATGCCGGTCAGTCCCGTTCCCGTGCAGTGGGGGCTTTTGCAGTAAAAATGTCAGGTGGTGACAACTCCAGATATTACAAAGGTGCAATTCCAAATCAATATGTTTATGATGTTCTGGAGGCAGCTGGATCAGATATATATTTCAGAATAACGCTTGATTTCAAGGAGGTATCGAAATGAAAGTTAATACATTTACAATATACATGGAAGAACCGCATTCTTTAACTATTGAACAAATGCAGAGTATTCATAGGGAATTAGTGGCAGAAATTGAAAAAGATTCAGATGAAATTAGTTGTATGAAGAACTGATTGCTGTTGCTACAAGATATGCTGCAATCCGGGCAGGATGGCAGCAGTTATCCAGAGAAGAAAAAATGGATCGTGACTCATCTAGAACGTTCTGTCATAATTCTGTTATTACGCATTTTAATATGCTTGCTAGATATCTTAAAATGCAAGGAAAACCAGCCAAGTGGAGAGATCAGCTTGGATATGAGGAAGATGACAAGTACTTCCGAAAAACAATAGGAGATTTTGGATGTTACCTTGTATTTATAAACAGTCTGTGCGCAAGGTAGGATGTTAAGTGATAAGTATATGAAAAAAGCAAAGTTTGTCCTGTAAAAATGTTAAGCGAAAGTGCGTATTCCGTTATATATAAATATAACAGATAAACGCAGGTAAACAGACAGGAGGAAAAACCTATGTGGAATTACGAGTGCAACGAAACTGAGATAATGAATCTGAGAGATTCAATGGAAGGCGTAGTACGAAAACAGAACAGCTCTGGTTTATACATTGATCTGAAAACAAATTCAGATCTGACTGACGGGACAGAGCACACGATTCCAGCATTTGGTTATTGGACTGGAAGAGTGCCTGAAGGGACGAAAGTTTTCTGCTCAATCAAACGGTGGGCAAGAGAAAACAGGAAGATTTTGGTAAATGTAGATTCTATAGCTTATGAAAGTGATATGAAGAGGGCTGCATAAGAAATAAACAGAACCTTAAAATCCGAATGATAAAAGTGCACTATTAACCGTTTAAATGTTTTATGAGAGGAGACATGTTTATGGAGACATTGAAAAGAAACCTGATAAATCTGGGAAAGGGTTTTATTGTTTGGTTTATACTTTTGCTTCTTAATACACGCAGTAATGAAGCTGCTGTAAATGGTATCAAAATTTTGTTAGACGTGATACTTGCTTCAATGATCATAAGTGAAAATCGTACAGGAAGACGTATTGCTCTTTTGACGACAGCGTTAACAATATTGATAACAATTTTGCAGATGCCAAGTGGAGTGGAAATAATCTTGCTGATAGGATTATCATTATTTTCTCTTTGGCTTTTAAAGAAGTTTCCAGACGACAGAAGTTTAGATGATAGTCCCAACTATGAAGATTCTACTGCCCTTATTGTAAATGAAGATGTGGTATGGAAAGCCAAAAACGTATTTAATCCGTTTGAGTATTATACTTACTCCCCAGATAATGGAGTCTGTATTCGTAAAGGGATTTTAAGAAGGTCTTATAGTACAATTCCAACGACTACTACGCGAGTTGAGATAACACAATTTATATGGCAAAGAATATTTGGACTGTGTGAAGTTACCTTTGTAAGTAATTTTAGCGGACAAAAATTCGGTGATAAAAGTATGAAAAATGTTCGTTTAAAGGCAGCGGGTGAGTTAATGAGAATGTTGTGATACAGTGCAAAAAAATGTTAAGTACATATAATAGATTCTCTATATATAACTATGAGAAGTCTTGAACTTATATTAAAGGATTATGAATGAAAGGTGGATGTATATGAAAACAAATATGTATTCCATTGAAATTGCAAATATCGTAAAGCAGTTTCTGACAGAGGATAGCTGGAATTTTTCTTTTGATGAGGAACATGGAATTTTTAAGTTTGGATTGAGAATAAAAGGAAAGATTCATAGCCTTAAGTATTTTATTAGTATTAGAACAAATGAAATTATTGTTTATGGCATTTGTCCAATTGGTGTAGATGAAGAAGACAATAAAATGATGATGGAGATGGCAGAATTTCTCCACAGAGTCAATTGGGGATTAAGAAATGGATGTTTTGAATTTGATTTCAGAGATGGTGAGATTAGGTTCAGAAGTTATATTGATTGTGATAAAACACTTCCTTCGATAGAAGTATAAAGAATAGCATTTTCTGTACCGCTGCCATGTTTGAAAAATATGGCGCTGGTATTACATCGATTATTTTTGCTGAAGGTTATGCACAAGAAGCCATTGCAATGTGTGAGAAGAAATATGAGGAAGAACTTTACAGTATACTTTCTGAAATAGGAGATTCAGATTTAGCTACAATGATGACGCGTCAGGCAGAAAATCAGGAGATCACAGAAGAGGGGCTGATGGTGAGAAGTTACCTTCAGAAGAAATCCCGAAAGTACACATGGATCTGTTTGGCGAAAAGAAAACGGAGGTGGAGTAATGAACGTTTTAGTTAAAAGTTCAAGTGGTATTACGCAGGTATCTGCTGATTCGAAATTATTATCACAAAGAAAAGTATTCATAGAAGGGGAAATTTCTTCAGAATCTGCATGTGAATTTATTAAAAAGATATTGATTCTTAATGAAGAAGATACTGATAAGCCTATAGATGTTCTGATTAACAGTCCAGGCGGAGAGATTAATTCCGGATGGCAATCTATGATGTGATTCAGGCAAGTAAAGCTCCGATCAGGATGTTCTGCATTGGAAGGGCTTACAGTATGGGGGCAGTATTATTTTCCAGTGGAAATCACGGGCGATATATGCTTCCACACTCAGAACTAATGCTTCATGAACCGTTGCTTGGAAATCGGGTGAGTGGGAACAGTTCATCGATTCAATCAATTTCGGAGAGCTTGTTGGAAACAAAACGAAGGATGAATCAGATACTTGCCAGACATACCGGAAAAAGTGAAGAAGAAGTTGAGAAGGCAACCAGTTATGATCATTACTACAGTCCGGAAGAAAGTAGAGAGTTTGGTCTTTGTGATGAGATTGTTGACTTCAATAAAATTATGGAGAATTGAGATATGGAGAAAGAGCGAATGATTTTGGGCGAAGGTTGTTTTTACAGTATGGATTGTAATGAGACCGGATTAAATAACAATATTATTGTCTGCGGAGGCAGTGGAAGTGGTAAGACTATGTCTATTTCAGAACCACGATTGCTGGAAACCAAAACATCAAGTCTGGTAGCTACTGTGACGAAGAGACGTATCGTAAAAAAATATAAACCCTTGTTTAAAGAGAGAGGATATGAAATTCTTGATTTAAACTATGTAAATCCCCTTGAAAGTAACTGCGCCTACGATCCTTTGGAGTATGTGGAAAGTTACCATGATATAACGTTTCTTGCAGAATCAATCGTGAAAGCTGACCCACATAAGGAAAAGTCAAATGCTGATCCATATTGGGATAAAGCCGCCATCTCTCTTTTATCGGCTTTAATCGCATATATACTTATGACGAAGGAAAACGCAACATTTGTAGATGTTCTTAAATTACTTGACAGTCTTGAAGTTGACAATCAGGGAGAGACTATCAGAACATCTCTTGATTCGAGATTTGAATACATTGCCTCAAAAAAACCTGGATGTTTTGCCGTATCCTGCTATAAGTCTTTTTCCTGTCTTCCAGCCCGAACGGCGGGATGTGTTTATGGAACATTGAATACAACCATTGATACAATTTTTACCCCTGATCTTAGAAAAATGCTGGTAAAGAAGAAAAAAATAGACTTTAAGAAAATGGCATCGAAAAAAACAATTCTTTTTGTGACTACTAGTGCTGTGAATCCAACACTCAATTGTTTCATCAATATGTTTTATGCACAGATATTTAAGCAGCTTTTTGAGTATGCGGAACAATGCCCGAACGGTATGCTTCCGGTTTCGGTACATGTTTTATGCGATGATTTCGCAACAGGAAGCCGTATTTTAAACTTTACAGAATATATCAGTATTTTTCGTGAAAAAAGAATATCGGTTACTTTGTTGCTACAATCAGAAAGTCAGCTTGAGCAAATGTATGGTTCAGGAAATGCAACGACAATTATAAATAACTGTGATTCGTATATTTATCTTGGTGGTATGGATTTGAAAACTGCCCAGAATATGAGTTTGCGCCTGAATAGGCCGCTTGAGGATATACTTTACATGCCAATCGGTCAGGAAGTGGTTATAAGACGTGGACAACGTCCGATTATTACCAGAAGATATGACATACAGAAGAATGAACTATATCAGGAGATAACAGAAGAATACAACAGACAATTGAAAGCTGCAGAGAAAGAACAAATAGAAATTTATCAATATTGAAGGAGGATGAAAAATGAGTTTTGAGTATAAGCCAGTATTTTTGGAGGAATATAACCAGACACTTAGAGATTCTGTAAATACATATTATACACATGCAATGAACGATCCTAATATGAGTGACGAAGATGCCCTTAAATCAACGGGTGAAATGGCCGAACAGTATCTTGATGCAGTTCAGGAGTTTCAAGAAACTCAGAAAATTGGGAATATTGAAACAATTAATGAAGATGTGTCAATCGCTGATAATGGTTTGGATGGCGTTGATGATAGTATGGATATTTAAGAAGGAGATTTGATTTATGCACAAGTCAGAATATAGTTCAATTGATTCTACGAATGGAAATGTGAGCTGGAAGGGTCCACTTTCCGTGGAAAAAGGCGATCATTCGGGAATGCCGCCCCGTACGGATGCTTATCTGCCAGGTGATGAAAAAGGTCATGTAAATGCATCTTCACTCGCAGGTGATAACAGCGAAGCGAACGTTGTTGCCCAAAACAAAGATTTAAACCACGGAGGATATCTTTCTATCGAAAGGGGTGAGCGTGATGCCTTACAGAATGGTGCTGATATTTATTCAGAAAAAACAGCGATTGTTGACAGCCAGCCTGGAGACAGACCGTCAACGTTTATAGTCAATGATACGGTGACATATGCAGATGGTCATTCAGAAAATATTTATAATTCGTTTACAAATGAAAGTAATGCTAATCAGGTCGAATGGAATGATATGTCTTCGTCCCTTCCAGACACATATGATGCACCAAATCCGGAAGATAATCTGCGGGATTTAATGGGAGCTGAAGAATATGCAGACTTAATGGAGGAAACGGATGCAGCACTTTTTAATCTGACAGCAGATTATGCTCCTTCTGATTTCTCGGGTGATCCGTATGCTATCAGTGAAAATGAGACTGATATTGCTGATAGCATCTCAGATAATTCAGTCGATGATGGTGGGATTGATGAAGATTGTGATGGTGTCGATGGCGGCATGGATATTTAGGAGGAAAGTATATGTCATTTGATTTTGGACAGAAACGAATAGGAGCAGGCAGCAACCAGCAAAGAAACAGCGGTATGTATACAAAGACTATTTTAGGACAGAGTGTCGGAGAAGCTTCAGTTCCTGTATGGACTGCTGATAAATCACAGAATCCTTTTGTGCTATTTCAGGATCCAAAGACACGGAAACTTTTCGGCGTCAGTAAGGATATGCTGGCGTATGGTCTTCTGGCAATTGGTGCACCGGGTACTGGTAAGACTAATTTTTTTAACATGACATTGGATCGTATGATTCTACAATGCAGTCTACGGATGTGATTGTTATTTTTGATACAAAGGGAGATTATCTGGAAACTTTTGGTCATAGGATTCCGGATGAGGAGAAAGTCATAATCGGTAATGGTGAGGTATATCGCACAATTACTTCTTATCACAACGTTTTTGCAGAAGTAATGCCACGGGGATTGGACAGAAAACTGGTTTACACGATGGAAAGTGATGAGGATGCTCTGAATCTCTGTGAACAGCTGTTTCAGTCCATGAACAGTACAACGCAGCCGATATTTCCGGCTATGGCAGAGCAGGTGGTTGCGGCAGTCATGATTTATTATATGAGAACATATTGGCGTTCTGACCAGTCAAAATTGAATAACAAGGAACTTATCAACTTTTTTACACACTGTACCAATGAAAACCTGAAGAAGATTCTTAGCCTGAATTATATGTCAGATCAGCGCAATTGCATTGACTATATCTCAGGAAATGGAAATCAGACGCAGGGTGTTAACAGTTACATTGGATCTGTGCTGAAGAAGATGTTTGTGGGAGCATTCGCTCAGGCAAATCCTGAAAGAGAGTTTTCCATGAGGGACATCATGTGTAGTGCAAAGAAAAAAGTAGTTTTTATTGAATATGATCTCCGTAAAGGTCAGCTTCTTGCACCTATGTACGCTATTCTTATTGATCGAGCTCTTGCTAATGCATTAGGTGGAAGACAGCAAGTGAAAACCAATAAGTATTTTCTTTTGGATGAGATGCTTCTTCTTCCAAAACTTGATCATTTGTCAGATGGTCTCAATTTTGGACGTTCACTGGGAGTCAAGGTGATGTGTGGCCTCCAGAACACCTGTGGTCTTGAGGAGCAGTATGGAGAAGCTGGAGCTAAAAATATTTTATCTTCGTTCCAGAACATGGTTGCGTTCAGAACTAATGATTATGATACCCGGCAGTTTGTGATTAATCGTCTTGGTGAGAATTATCAGAATTTCAGTCTTTCCGCACAACAGGCAAATCTCAATATTCAAAGGGCAGGCCACACAGTAGAAGACTGGAATATTCTTAAGTTGAAGAATGGAGAAGCAGTGGTGTCACTGGCAGGAGAAGATCCATTTCTGTTTACAATGCCACTATACAGATAATTAATTGCATCGGAAGTATCTGGCAGAAAGGAACAGGTAAGGTTATGAGTAATAAAGGAATGATTATTAAGGAGTGTACACGGTTGAATGCAGCAAGACGTGTGCTTGAAGGGCATATAGACTGTGCATCTTTTTTCAGAAGAATTCAGGGAGATCTCCTGATTACTGGAGCGAAGCCGGAAATCAGATAATGGTGTTTGACCTGTTTCGCAGTGCTTTGGAAAGAAATGATATGCCAACAATTCTGCTGACCAGTCATCTGGATTTGATGAAAGATATACAGCGGAAAAGAGATATGCATGAGATCAGTTGTGTCATAACATCATGTCCGTCAGATAAGAACTATCATCCTTTTTATGGTATGTCTGCTCAACAGATTTTACGGTTTATCAGTATGACTGCTGAAGAAATGGGATATGGAATATTAACCGATCAGGTCATGATCTATACTGCAGCTATACTCAATGTTGTTGCGGCAAAATATCCGGTTTCACTTCCTGCGATTATGAACCTTCTGAATGAAGATGATGACTTTATATCTGAGTTTGCATTACGTTCAGGTCTTTCGAATGTGATTGCCGATAATATTCGTGCAAATCATGAAGCCGGAATTGTACTCAGAAGATTGTTCGAGAATCTTGAGGAAGTATTTAGAGACATATATATTCCTGGCAGTGATACAAAGTATAATTTTCAGAGTGGAGCAAAAGATAATGTATCCGGAATGGCAATGTATGCTTGTTCTGCTAATCAGTTTATTTTTAATTCTTACCTGAAAGAGGAAATCTATTATACTCTTAAGCATGTTCCGAAAATCCGGGTTATCGTCGATGAGATAGATTTTGTGAACGAAAAGGATGAGCTGCTGAAATTTCTTATGCAGAGTAAACGTCAGGGAAAGGTTGAACTGGTGATGGTGTCTCGGAATATAAAAGATGCGCTGCATGGTAATATAGAGTTGGATTTTCAAAATGTGGTGATGTTCCTTCATGGTACTTCGGCTGCTACAGATGATTTATCCACAGACCTGTTTGGTTCGTATAAGTATTATTTCCCTGTACCTGTTGCAGGTAACACTCCGCATGTATTTTTCTCCATAGAAAGGACGGTGAATTGGCAGATTCAGAGTGAGGAAAGACCACGTGTAAGAAGTCAGGATCTTTATGCAAAATTATCCTTTTGGGGCAGATCTTCGACGTATCTGGCTGTTAAAACAACGGCAAATGCAAATATTTATCTTATTCCGATAACAGATTTCCTGCCTGCTGTAACAGGCGTGCCGGTGATTGTTTGATATTGCCTGGCGTGGATGTAGAAAAACTATAGGAGATTAGGAAGATGAGAATTGTAATATACAAGAATGTTGGGGAGGTAATGTATACATGAGACGCACAGGTGACATTTTCGAGCAGGAAAGTTACAGAGGAGAAGGCAGCAGAAACATGTTAGGAGTGAGCCTTGCAATGATCATCTGTTCGTTGATTTCGGTTCTGGCGGCAATCTTTATTATTGTCAATTTCAAAGCTGTAACAGTACGAATTGCTATATTCATGGTAAATTTGCTGTCTTCCGGGGCTTTGATTCTGGTAGTTGTAATTGTAGTGATTTATCTCATTATGCGGTTGAAGTGGAAAATGCGCAGACGCTTTTGGAGATGGTAAGGAGAAAAGGGAGGGATTATCAGATGGTAACGGTATGGAGTATAATAAAAAGATTTATTTTCGGATGGTTGTTGACAGGAGTACTTCTCGTAATCGTAAGTTGTGTGAAATATAAGGAGTTTATTATTACAGCTTTTACAAACAATATGTGGGCATGGGTAAATGCTGTAATGCCAATTATAATTATAATTTTGGGTATTGGATATATGATTAAGTCATTGTTTCGTTAAATTTCAAGTGAATTGAGTGTAAGCGGTGAGTACTTTTTCGATATCTATGCTTCCTGCACATTTTTCTTTTATAAAGTCACTCCATGACAACAACTGTTTTATGTCTGTGGGATCATTTTTACAGTCCGGTATATACAGCAGCAGGGTGTAGAGATAATGATAGATGTTCAGGTTGTTGGCATTCATATGAAAAAAGCCATCTGATATGTTTGATCTGGCTGTGCCAGCTCTTTTCTATCAGATGGCTTAAATTATTTTATTTTAGTTCAGCAGTATTCTGGAAATTTTTATAGTTTTATATTAACATTTCTCAATTCTTGTCCTTTCTTAATATGATATCCGGATGTCTGAATTCTTTTGGAGGAAATCCTCATATGCGATGATCCCAATATACTATTCTCAGGATATGAGTATCCCAAAGTGGAGGCGTATAGAATCCAGAGGAGAAACCAGAGAATACTTTGATAAACACCAGTCTGAATACCCAGTTCAAAAAGGATGCTGCCCAATACTGAACTTATAGCACTGCTGATTAAAATAAGCGGAATACTGGCATTATCCATATAAGCAAAAGCAAGTAGCCCGCCGATTGTTAAACCAATAAGACTAAGGAAAAGAACTCTTAAACATCCAAATAACATATTTAGATGTTTCATATAACGGATTGATAGCAGGTTTCTTTCTGAATATGATGTTGCAGCAGTATTCATTGCATCAGCAAGATCTTCTGCCTGGTTAATACTGATAAATGTGCCGCCTGTTGTTTCAGCCATTTTTCTCATAAGCTGTTTATCAACGGATCCAAGACCAACTGTACTGATACTGATTCCAAGTTTGCTGTACTCTTCCAAAGCTGTGTTGAATTCTGGGACATTGCCTTTAAACCATAGAAAACCGTTATCCAGATCTGTAGCAAAGCCATCTGTTAAAAAAATAATTTTGGGATTCTTACCACCGCTCCATTTTTTGTCTTTATAATCCTGTAAAATACGAAGAGTAGTTTCTCTGATGGATGTTGCCCCGTCACAATTTATTGGTATTTCTTCTTCATTTGATGTAAGGTATCCCATATCACGAAGAATTCTTGATTCGGAAGAAAAGGCATAAACCATGTAGGGAAGTGTATTTTCAGGAGAGTTCATAATTTCTGAAATTGCGTTATATCTGAGCCCATTTGGGTCATTGCTGCTCATAGAAGCAGATTCATCAATCACAAAAATGTAACTGGTCGGTTCAGTTATTTTCTGATTTGGATTTAGTTCATATAAGTATTCCAATAACATGGACAGAAAAAATATTATGACGATACTTAAAGAAAAATATTTCAACATTCCCCATATACTGGTATAGAGATGGTTCTTTTTGTCAAAAGATCCAGTCACAACAGAACTGATCCATATAATGAGAAATAAAACTGTAAATAAAAATGTACATAGGGCAGGAAACATTAAAAATCCTGCAATTTTTAGCCTATATGTAGAATACAGGTAATTACAGAAGAACCAGAGGATGCCGCCGGCAACAGCACTTATAAGAAATACGGGCTTATTTATCCTGGACTTAATTTCTTTAATCATATATCACTAAATCTCCTTTTTAAGAAAGACATCCGAAGAGATACTTTTTAGTAATAAAGTTAATTACTGCTCATAAGTTGCTGAGCCAGTTCTGTATTGGCATCAATCAAAACGACTTTACGATTGCTGCTGGCAGCGGAACCAACTGTTTCATCATAACCTGCGCCGTTGATATGCCAGGGATCACTTGCCCCCATACCAAGGTATTGATGCGCTTATCGTCAACTCCAAATTCAACTAATGTGTGCTTGACAGTATCTGCTCTATCCTGAGACAGACGAAGTGTAGATTCATCAGTGATATCTCCGGCCGTAGATCCTACCAGAAGGAGATTAACTGAAGTGTGATTCAGCAGATATTCAGCAATTGGGCGGATTGTTTCTGTAGCAGATTCCTCATCCAGATAGGTTGCTTTACCTCCAACAAACTGAATTTGACTTTCTCCAAGGATTACTGGTTCTTCAAAAGCATTTTCTTCTTCCTGTTCTGGCTGTTCAAGTATTTCCGGTTCAAACACAATTGGATCATCTGAAGGAATATTAACAATACTTACAGATGGAAGTTCATCTGTCGTATCATCGTTCTGGGATACTGAAATGTAGTCATTTGGTACAAATTCACCGCCTGCGGCTTCAATGACAGATTTCCAGATGTTTTCAAGGTTCTTGCTCTGTTTGGGATTTAATTTTTCCTGTGGAGCTGTGGTCTGGGCCATCCCAATCCAGTATACTGTTATACCACTAAGATCTGGCAAAGCTTCTTTCTCCTGAAGAAGTTTTACAATTGTCTGAGATTCAGCACTTAGCAGGTTGTTTTGAAAATTGAGATATCCCGTAGTTCCGAGTCCACTTCCACAACAGATAATATTTCGGGAGGTATAGCTATTGTCAAGGCTTCTGAGAGAGGCTGCCGCGAGGCGAATGGCTTCCAGATAATCAGATTCTGGATTTACTGCGTGCACTCCTTCAAGTACCTGAAGTAATTGGTAGCTTTGTTAGTTGCATCTCGTTTTAATCTTTCTTTTGCTGCGTTTTTATACTGTGGATCAATATCAAGATTTTCGATTGATACCAGCTCGGGTTCTCCATCTACCCGCACAATAAACGAATAACCATAATTTTCAGCACAGTCAATCATAGTATCCTGAATAATTGGAGCTGATGAATCTACTGGTTTGGAATTTGCGGTGTTGGCTACTATGTAGGCAATGGCTGGTTTATTGCTTGTTGCAGTATCAGTGTTTTTCTTATCACCACATCCGGTTACCGTAAGAAGTGTAGTCACAATAGTAAATAATACGATTTTTCTGATTTTTTTTGTCATAATGATTCCTCTGTTTAAACAGCTTCCGAAAAGTTAACAACGCGTTTTCTGGTGTTAGTCTCTTCAATAGTTGAAGATGGTATGGCTTCTCCAATGCAGGCAGTTTCAAGTGATTGTAGCTCACGATTGAGCCGATTAAAGATATCATTGCAATGGGAGTTACTGAGTACATTAGTTGATGTGGGGTTACCGAGGTACTCCATCAGTTGAATTCTCGCATCAGCACTGAGAATCAGAGCGTCATTGATCAACGCTTTTTTGGCATTAACAAGATGTTGACGATCCATTTCTATAATCTGCTCCGGGTTGAAGGAATCGCATTCTTTCTTTATTGCTTCTAAACGTCTGATGTAGTCTCTGATTTCGTCGAGTGCCATCTCTTCACGACACATTTTCTGTCCTAAAGGATCATATGTAAGACAACCTATACTGAAATTTCCAATAGAGGTACATATTGGAATTACTATAGATATGATCGTTAAAGCAATTGTTGCAGAATCTATTGTTCCGTCTGCAGAAGAAAGAGACATTGTGGCAACTCGAAGGATGCCATTTATGATAAGGGCAAAGACAGGAACAGACAACAATAATACCAGGTTCAGCTTATCTTTGCTAAGACCTTGCTTGATACGTTTTGCCAAAATACCTGCAAAAGCTGCAACAATATCGGCTGCAAAGGCCATGCCACTGACTTCGAGAAGTATCATGCAGGCTCATCATAAGAAATCCGTTGAAAAAGACTACGGAAAAAAGACAGATCTATTGTAGTACAAATTAACATCAGTAAATACGAAACTGGTCCCCAGAGAAAAGGAGTGTCAGGTTTGTATTTTGCTTTTGTCAGTTTGTGCAAATGTGACTGTGATTGCATGAGTTCACCATTTTGATTCATTTTTAAAGAAAAATTTTTATCAGTCATGTCTTATTACCTTCCTTTCTTTACTACCACAATATTTGTTCCAGAGTATTTGAGAAGATTCGTATTCTTTAGTTATAGAAGATTCTTTTTCTTTCCAAAACTCGAGAATTTTTTCGATATCGAAACTGTGAACTTCCATATTTGCAGCTTGTCTGTTATAAAAGTCGTTATGTTCCAAAGCCTGGTCATCCAGATATCGGATGCCATCCCGAACTGGACCGAGAATTTTGTCGATGAGACAATCTTCATTTCCTGCATCTACTGCGCTGGCATCAATTAAGGTTTTTAAAGTGTTTTCAATTTCTTTTTTTAACTGTTCCAGATTATAGGATTCAGGTTTTCTGTAATTGACTGATCTGTAGTTTTCAAACAGGAGATTTGTACGACGACGGAAATCATAAACAAGTTGATGTAAACTACTATCTATTTCGCTTATCGGCCTGTGTCCTCTTCTTCTAAATGATAACATTTACATTACCTCCTCACATAATTCAGATGCTAATTCAAGACGAAGATTTTCTGCTTTTTCTACCAGCTTTTCATAATGATCCGCAAATGACTGTTCAGACATATTGCTGAATGTAATATTCGGAAGTGCTGGAAGTTCCGATATATAACGTATTGCCGAGTGCCAATACACATCGATTCTTCTCTGACTATGTTGAAGAATACGATTAGTAATCTTTACAGTAGAATCGAAGCTTTCTTTAATCTGACTGAGACTGGTAAAAATAGATTCTACTGTATTAGAAAGTTCTTTGTCATATTTAGATACTGCATCTTTAAAGGGCCTAAGAGATTCTTCTCTTTCACGGTTTCGTCGGGCTGTGACCTGAACTTCTGTAAGGTTGTCCTCACCTTCCTTTCGACTGGTTAGATCAACTTCTTCATCCATAGCATTTCTCAAAAGATTTTTTGATTCCAAAAGCTTTTTTCTCAATGGAATAACCTGATCGAAGAGAATATTCAATTTTTTAAATTCATCCTCCTCTTGTAGTTTCAGTTTTCCCATTTGTTCTGCACAGAATTCTTCATAGGAATCTACCTCTTGTTTCAGTGTACTGGACTGCCAGATGCCATTTTCATTACAACGGAGCAGATTTTTTTTGCCATCAATCCGGCCTGCATAGGTCATTGTGATTTTCTCAACAGGACCAAGAGATTTTGTTTTTCCTTTATTAAGACTCTGTAAACGTTTATTGTGTAAATTGGATTTATTCATTATGGATACCTCCTTTGGGGAAAGTAGATCAGTTGTCTGTTTCATAGCATAACCTCCTTCGTTGAACCCTTTTTTACTTGTTATACTTATACATAAGGATAAAAGGACAGGTGCTTAACGTTTTAGCAAGAATAATTTTAAAAAAATTATTTCTATTCATTTCAATAAGAATATATGTGAGGTTCATTATTATAGAAAAAATGATATTGCAACAGGTCTTGTATATGATATATAGAGAAATTTACACAAATACTTAACATTATTATGTAGGGAATGATGATTGAAATGAACTTTGAGAGTTCAAGAGCGGTGTTTTCTAAGAAAGTATGAATCTGCTAAGAAAATTACATGTGAAGAATGAATATGTATATATAAAAGATGGGGTATCTAACAAAGCCCCTGTATCTTGTTTTTTTACAAGATACAGAGGCTTTGTTGTTAAAAGAGCTTCTGCTCAGATGCTTTTTTATCCATAAATGGTCCTGCGACAGTTTTGACATCTCTGTGATTTCCAAAGAAATCCTGATTAAAGATAATCGGGCTTCCGTCAGGATTTTCGTATTTCTGCTCCGGTTCGAATGCCATACCAAGTGTTTCAGTTGAGATGATACCGTCGTTTTCTTCTTTGATGATATCATACAGGTTGGTCTTCAGATACCAGCCATCTTCTTTCTCTTCAACAGAGATATCTACAGTGTGTTCTGTATCTGTGACTGCATCTGTTTCTTTTTCCCATGCACGTGCTCCATTGAAATAGAGATTGCCGGATGCCCATACAGGAAGATGATCATAATAGCAGTTGCCTGTTGTCTCAGAACCCATTCCGCAGTAACCTTCGAACTGTCTGTTCCATTCATCAAAGGTTGGATATCCGTTAAATTTGAAAGTTCCTGTGATCACATTGCAGTCATCCCACATATTTCCATTGTTACCCATAAGATCAGCCAGATCCTGCATACAAGGACGGATTGGTTTCTGAACGAAGATGTTGTTGTAGAATCTGTCATCTCCATGAAGGATGGTCATAAATCCTGCAACCTGAGTTCCGTGTTTGGTGTGATATGGAGTATATCTGGGAGATGGAATATCAGGTGCACCGTTGTCTGTACCGATACCAACAGAAACGAAGCCGCCGCAGATCAGGTTATGTACAAGGGCAACACCCTGGGTTGCAATTTTCAGTGCACGGTCAGACAGCAGGATATTGTGGTCGATTAATGTCGGACCATGGGAAACCTCAACGAAGATATCTTCTCCTACGCTTGTGACAGCGTCATCCCCTGCCTCGAAGTCATTAGGAAGAGCATTGTCATGGAAGAGATTTCCTGTAACGCGGGTTCCCTGTGCCTGCCAGTCAAGCCACAGACCACGGGTGCAGTTGTGGATATGGTTGCGGCGGAAAATAACATCGATAGCAGCATGCATTTTGATACCGCCAATCTCTGCTCCTGCCAGATTCTGCTTGTTATTAATGTGGTGGATATGGTTGTCTTCAATAACAGAGAATACGCCTCCAAGATGTCCTACAATACCTGTCTGACCGCAGTCATGGATTTCACATCTGCGCACAATATGGGAACCGATGTGTTCTTTATCCCATCCTTCATAGGAAGCCTGGCAGATGCAGTCGCGTTCTGTCTGAGTTCCGTCTTTGTATTTCCACTTTAACCATTTGTTATCATTTTCAGGCTGCAGATATTTACCAAGAGAAATACCGCTGCATTTGGATTCATAGATTTCACAGTCTTCGATGATCCATCCTTTGGACCAGTGAGGACCGACCATTCCCTCCTGATAAGCGGTAGGGGGAGCCCACTGAGTAGCAGCCTGACTGATGCGGAAACCGGAGAGAGTGATATATCCGATTCCTTCACTTTCTGGATAGAAGCAGTTTCTTCTTACACTGATCTCAACATTTTCTTTATTGGGATCTTTTTCATGGAAGTTTGCATAAATAATTGTCTGATTATTGGCTTCATCCTGTTCTGCATACCATGTATATACAGAGAAATCAGGATCCCATGAGATAGTACTTTTTTGTGGATTTTTAACTTTATCCAGAGTGGTTACTTCATACATGGATTTTTCATTCAGATATACATCTCCTGTATGAGCAATAAATGTAGCGATAAACCAATCTCCGGATACCAGGGTAGTAAATGGGTTATAATCACTGAAGATTCCGTTCGGAATGACTGCTTTCCATACAGTGCCTTCTACATTTTCCCAGTCTTTGACAGCTTCACTTCCTGTAATGTGCGCCTGTCCTTTTATTGCAGAACGGTAGGTGATACGCTTGTCTGCCGTTCCAGCGTGAATCGGATTAACAGCTTCACGGTATAATCCCGGTGCAACGATGACTTCATCTCCCGGAAGTGCCTTTGCAGCGGCCTCCTGAATAGTTTTGAATGGATTTTCTTTTGTTCCGTTTCCGGTCTGGATCACGGATGCATCAACGTAAATAATCATTATAAAAACCTCCCGGCCTTCTGGCCTGAATCCTTCTGTTTGCGGGCGAAATGCCCATAAGATATGTAATCTAGAGCGTGTCTGAAAAATGCTTTACGCAAGATGTGCGTCACAATTTGTGGGAGATTTTGTTCGGATGAGGCGTCGTAGTGGACTACGACAACCGAATTCGGACAAAATATACCGCAAAGTGGGGCGTGCAGATTGCGGGAATGATTTTTCAGATACACTCTAGTGTAGCATGTAGATATGCAGCGAAGCAATGGAATCCTGTGTCGTTTTGTATGAATTTTGTGATGATTCATTACTGTTCACTGAAAACGTCGGATTCGAAAATAAGAGAACGAAAGAATTTCTGGCAAAAATCCTGTAAATAGAATAAATCTTGATACTTAAAATAGTGAGTAAATACCGGGCTTTATTTACCAGTAACTTTTGCCTGCATATCACATAGATTTTGATGTAAATACTCTGCAGATGATATATTATAAAAAATACAAATATTTTCAGAAAGTGCAGGCTATCATGAATAAAAAGAAATCAAAGAATAAAAAACAGGATAAGCAGAGTGAGAAGCCGGTTCCGAGGAAAAAGGAAGAGGAGCAGACAGAAGGAACTGGTAGAAATTCAGCTCAGAACCCTTGCTATGGATTACTGGTCTGTACTGGAATATCATATATATACTGCCTGGATTTCAAAAACAAAAATCCAGGCAGTTATTTTAATACCAGCGTGTCATTGGCAGATCATTATTGATCCCTTTAGTCATCAGAATCTGGTGCAGATCAATAATTCCGTTATGGAAGGTTGCAGCACATGCTGACAGGTAAAGTTCCCACATACGCAGGAAGGATTCATCAAACATGGTCTTTTCCTTTTCTATATTCTCACGGAAATTCTTTTCCCAGTGGAGCAGAGTTTTATTGTAATGCAGACGCAGATTTTCAATGTCCAGAGTGTGGAAATTGTCCTCTGCCATATGATTCAGGATTTCTCTCAGACTGGGAACAGTTCCGCCTGGAAAGATATATTTCTTGATCCATGGATCACCCGGATGTTCTTTCAGTGCACTGATAAAATGAAGCAGGAATAATCCGCCCGGTTTCAGAACTTTCTCTACACAGTCAAGGAAGAGCTGATAATTGTCACGGCCAACATGTTCCAGCATTCCCACACTGACTACCCGGTCAAACTGATAGTTATGTTTCGGCAGATCACGGTAATCCATCAGTTCCACTGTAAGATAATCTTCCAGGCCCTGATCTTTGATACGCTTCTGGAATTCTGTATATTGTTCGTGGCTTAAAGTGATTCCTGTACCATGTACTTTGTATTTTTTGGCAGCCTCAATCAGCAGAAAACCCCATCCGCAGCCGATATCAAGAAGACTCATACCTTCTTCCAGGTGTAATTTTTTCAGAATATAATCTACTTTATTAACCTGTGCCTGATATAAAGAGTCATCGTCATGAATGAAGTAGCCACAGGAATAACTCATGGTTTCGTCTAGCCATAATTTATAAAAATCATTTCCGATATCATAGTGGCTGGTGACTTCCTTTTCCTGATTTTTTTTGGATGTAGAACTGAACATGATCTTTTTCAGAGCAGATTCATTGGTAGAAAATTTGCTCATCTGTCCCAGAAAATGATCCAGTGCCTCGTAAAGATTTCCTTCAATATCCAGATCTCCCCGCATATAAGCCTCGCCTAATGCCAGGGAAGTGCTTTTTAGCAGCTCGGCCAGAGGAATTGTTTCCTTAAAATTTACTGTAAATGTGGGTTCTCCCTCTCCGATTGGATATTCGGAATTCTTGAACTTTACCAGAAATGGATAGTCCGTAAAGCGTTCAAGGAATTGCACCATTGCTTTTTCTTCAGCCTTTTCTCCTAATGTCTCAAACATAATATACCTCCTTTAACACAAAACTATGATACACCTTTGGGGGCGCTTATCGTCAAGGGGAGAATTAAACAAAGATATCTGGGAAATTGGTCAGACTTGTAGCAGAATAATGGAAATAGAAGAAGAAACAAAAAGTTCACAAAAAACATCTTGACCATCAAAGAAACACAAGTTATAATCCCCTATATAAAAATTTTCGTGCAAAGAGCAGACAATGGGTCTGAGAAAGAATCCCATTGACTGCTCTTTTTTGCGTACTACGAAGATTTTTGTTACTGTTCACACACCACTATCCCGCGAGGTGTTTTGGCTACGTTACTGAGAACGGAGTGAACAGTAACAGATTTTTGCATATTATAATTCGCACAATTCGAGAGGAGGAATATCATGAGGCTGAATCCCAAAGAACAGGAAAAATTAATGCTTCATATGGCAGGAAATCTTGCAAAAGAGAGAAAGGAAAGAGGTCTGAAACTGAATTACGTGGAGGCACTTGCGTATATCAGTTCTGAACTCCTGGAGCTTGCAAGAGATGGTAAAACAGTAGTAGAGCTGATGCAGCTTGGAACCAAGATTCTTACAAAGGATGACGTAATGGACGGTGTTGCTGATATGATCGGTGAAGTCCAGGTAGAAGCAACATTCCCGGATGGAACCAAGCTTGTGACAGTACATAATCCAATTCAGTAAGGAGGAGAATGAGCATGAAGATCGGTGAAATTATGGCCGCAGATCGTGAGATCACACTTAATGAAGGCAAGAAAACAGTGACAGTAACAGTGGCAAACAAAGGCGACAGACCGGTTCAGGTCGGTTCTCATTTTCACTTCTTTGAAGTAAATAAATGCCTTTCTTTTGACAGGGAAAAAGCCTATGGATATCATCTGGACATTCCTTCAGGAACATCTGTAAGATTTGAGCCGGGTGAAGAAAAAGAGGTTCAGCTTACAGAAATGGGAGGCAGACAGAGAGTATTCGGACTGAATGATCTCACCCGCGCCCAGGCAACTGACGATACAAAAGCAGCATCCATGGAAACTGCGAAATTAAAAGGATTTCTGTAAGGAGGGACAACAATGAGTACAAAAATTTCCGGAAGCAAATATGCGGCAATGTATGGCCCGACTACAGGAGATAAGGTACGTCTGGCAGATACAAGCCTTGTGATCGAGGTAGAAAAAGATTATACAACCTATGGAGACGAAGTAAAGTTCGGCGGCGGCAAGACAATCCGTGACGGTATGGGACAGTCTGTAAAAACCTGCAGTAAAGACGGAGATCTGGATCTGGTAATTACCAATGCATTGATCGTAGACTCTACAGGAATCGTAAAAGCAGATATCGGTATCAAAGACGGCAAGATTGCAGGAATCGGTAAAGCCGGAAACCCGGACATCATGGATGGTGTGACACCCGGAATGACAGTGGGCGCATCTACAGAAGCACTTGCAGGAGAGGGAATGATCGTAACTGCAGGTGGAATTGATACCCATATCCATTTCATCAGTCCGCAGCAGATCGACTGTGCATTATACAGCGGTGTAACTACTATGATCGGTGGTGGTACAGGCCCTGCAGACGGTACAAATGCGACTACCTGTACACCTGGACCATGGAACTTAAAAATGATGTTAAAGGCAGCCGAGGAATACCCGATGAACTTAGGCTTCCTTGGAAAAGGTAACTGCTCAGACGAAGCTCCTCTCATTGAGCAGGTTAGGGCCGGAGCTATGGGACTGAAGATCCATGAGGACTGGGGCGCAACACCGGCAGTTATCAATCACTGTCTGAATGTGGCAGATGAATATGATGTACAGGTTGCCATCCATACAGACACATTAAATGAAGGTGGATGTGTGGAAGATACACTTGCAGCTATCGGCGGCAGAACCATCCATACTTATCATACAGAGGGTGCAGGCGGTGGACATGCACCGGATATCATCCGCGCAGCAGCAGCTCCGAACGTACTGCCATCCTCCACAAACCCTACAATGCCATATACAGTAAACACCCTGGATGAGCATCTGGATATGCTGATGGTCTGCCATCATCTTGACAAGAGAATCCCGGAAGATGTTGCATTTGCAGATTCCCGAATCCGTCCTGAGACAATCGCAGCAGAGGATGTTCTTCATGATATGGGTATCTTCAGTATGATGAGCTCTGACTCTCAGGCTATGGGACGTGTAGGTGAGGTTATCACACGTACCTGGCAGACAGCAAGCAAGATGAAAGATGAGAGAGGTGCACTTCCGGAAGATGCAGGACATGACAATGACAACTTCCGTGTAAAACGTTATATCTCCAAATATACCATTAATCCGGCAATCACACACGGTATTTCCCAGTATGTGGGCTCTGTGGAAGAAGGTAAATTTGCAGATCTCGTTCTCTGGAATCCTGTATTCTTTGGTGCAAAACCAGATATCATCATCAAAGGCGGTATGATCATTGCATCTAAGATGGGCGATGCAAATGCATCCATTCCGACTACACAGCCGGTTCTCTATCAGCCAATGTTTGCAGCTCATGGAAAAGCTAAGAACGAAGCCTGCCTGACCTTTGTATCCCAGGCTGCTATGGATGAGAATGTAAAAGAGAAATACGGTCTTGAGAAAACTGTAGTACCTGTAAAGGGCTGCAGAAATATTAGCAAAAAAGATATGGTATTTAACGACAGAACACCGGAACTGACAGTAGATCCGGAGACATATAAGGTTACTGTTGACGGCGAAGAGATCACTTCCAAACCGGCAGAGAAGCTTCCGCTGACACAGCTTTACAGTCTGTTCTAAACAACTTTAAACCATTACATTCTGGTTATCTGATCATAAAAATGATATTCGCAGGACTGTTATTTATGGAGTTTTGTGAGAACTTTTATAAGAACTTACCAAACGATATAATGACAGTCCTGTCAGTATAAAATTCTGATTTTTATATGAAAATAAGCTGGATTTATTCATCTTGTTATGCGTGTTGAATAAAAGTATTTCCACTTACGAAATATAAACAGAAAAATATACTGAAGAAGCAGGAGAGGAGAGAATATTATGTTAGGAGTTTGTCTTTTATTCGTAGGAATCGTACTGATCAACAACGGTATGTGTTCTTTATACAATGTAGACGGAAAATCAACCGCCATTATGAACATCTTTACAGGTGGTCTTTCTTTATTTATTAACTTTGTCAATCTGGTGCAGGGCAATTATTATGCAGCAGGAACAGGATTACTGTTCTGCTTTACCTATCTTTTCGTAGCCCTGAGTAAATTCCTGAAAGCAAGCCCTATCCCATTTGCATGGTTTTCTACTTTTGTAGCCATCAATGCGGTGATCTTCGGTACAATCGAGGGATTTACAGGAAGCACTGCACTGGGAATCACACCGGATCTGCGTTGGGCAGCAATCTGGTATCTGTGGGCAATTCTCTGGGGAACTGCTTTCGTAGAAGATATCTGCGGAAAGAAACTGGGAAAATTCGTTCCATATCTTCAGGTATTTGAAGGAATCGTAACTGCATGGGTTCCTGGAGTTATGATGTTACTTCAGATTTGGTAAGAAAACAATCAATAAACCTTATCAATTGAAGAACAGGTGGTATTAATAAAACATAAAGCAGATTCTGGAGGTTGAAAATAATGCTGTGTGAACAGGTTTTAGGAAAGCTTCATGACTTTGATACTACAGGAAAAACAATAGAATATGTAGATATTGAATGGCACGAAGCATTTAAGAAAATACATAAAAAAACAACAGACAAAGGAACAGAAGTGGGAATTCGCATGGACGATTCCATTCTCGCCAGAGGTCTGTATCAGGATGATGTGATCTACGCAGATGATGAGAAGCTTGTAGTGGTAAATACACCGCCATGCGAAGTTATCCGTGTTTCTCTGACTCCGGGACATGAGAAAATGTCTGCAAAAGTCTGCTACGAAATCGGAAACAGACATGCACCGCTTTTCTGGGGAGAGAATGATACGTTTATCACGATCTATAACGAGCCAATGTTTGTTATGCTTCAGAAAATCCATGGAGTTCAGGCAGAGAAAGAAGTGTTGAAGCTGGACTTTGACAAGAGAATTTCTGCAAGTATTCATAATCATCATCATTAAATATGACTATAAGGAATGTTATGAGTAAACTGTAAGGCAGATAATGTATTTACTGAAATTTGAATATTTAAGACAATCAATGTTAATTATGGAGGTTCTTCATGTCAGAAAAACAGTTCTATCTTTTACAGGTAAATGATGCGCTGTTTCCCATCGGAGGATATTCCCATTCCCAGGGACTTGAAACTTATATTCAGCGTGGAATTGTCCACGATGCAGACACAGCCAGAGAGTATATTACTCACAAAATCAAATGGAATCTTGCATATACAGAACTTCTGGCAGCCAGACTTGCATACGAAGCCGCAGAGAAAAAAGACCTGCAGGAACTTCTGTACCTGGAAGAACTTCTGGAAGCATCCAGAATTCCTATGGAACAGAGAGAAGCCGCCAGAAAAATGGGTTCCCGTTTCGCAAAAACCATTGAAAAGCTAGGGCTTTCCATCAGTGAAACAGGGATTTTCAGAGAATATCTGGATGCGAGAAAGGGAAAAGCAGTAAATCATTGCTGTATTTACGGAGTTTTCTGTGCAGAAATGCAGATTCCTCTGGAAGAGGCGCTGACACATTATCTATATGCCCAGACATCTGCAATCGTCACCAACTGCGTAAAAACAATCCCCCTCAGCCAGACATCCGGGCAGCAGCTTCTGAGCGGATGCTATGGGGAATTTGATGAGATATTAAAGGATGTCATGAACAGAAGCGAGGAGGACTTATGTCTCTCTGCACCTGGATTTGATATCAGAGGAATCCAGCATGAGAAGTTGTATTCCAGGCTATATATGTCTTAGTTTGAATTTGGTATTAGGTTATTCCAGGTTCAAGCGTGGATAGAAACAGAATCATGTGTATAATATGAAATCTTCAAAAATAATATGTGGAAAGTCAGTAAACAGATTATAAGAAGCTATCAACAAGTAAAGTAGAAAAGAGGAAATCGGTTATGTCATACGTAAAAATCGGAGTTGCCGGACCTGTGGGTTCCGGAAAAACAGCACTTATTGAAGCACTGTCAAGAAAGATGGCAAAGGATTACAGCATTGGTGTCATCACAAATGATATCTACACAAAAGAAGACGCCCAGTTCCTTGCAAAGAACAGCGTTCTTCCTGTAGAGAGGATCATTGGTGTAGAGACAGGTGGATGCCCTCACACAGCCATACGTGAAGACGCTTCTATGAATCTGGAAGCAGTAGATGAGATGATGGAACGCTTCCCTGATATTGAACTTCTTTTCATCGAAAGCGGCGGAGATAACCTGTCTGCAACATTCAGTCCGGAGCTGGTAGATGCAACAATCTTTGTCATTGATGTAGCAGAAGGAGATAAGATTCCGCGTAAAGGCGGTCCTGGAATCACACGTTCTGATCTTCTTGTAATTAATAAGATAGACCTGGCTCCATATGTAGGTGCAAGTCTCGAAGTAATGGAAAGAGACTCCAAAAAAATGCGTGGTGACAGACCATTCCAGTTTACAAATATCCGCGGAGATGAGAACGTAGATAAAGTGGTAGAGTGGATCAAGAAAAACGTACTCCTAGAAGGAATGTAAAGGAAAATGCCTATGGATAACAAATTCGGAAAAATATCCCGCATCAGCGCCTGCGCAGCCTTAAAAGACGGAAGGACTATTCTGGAAGATTTGTCTTTCACAGCACCATACAAGATTATGATGCCCTTCGAAAAAGAAAACGGTGGGATCCAGATCATGCCTCTTTGTGCTTCCGCCGGAATTATGGCAGGTGATTCCCAGGAATTTTCCTACCATGTAAAGGAAGGTGCAGATCTGGAAGTCCTGTCCCAGTCCTTTGAGAAAATCCACAAAATGGACGAAGCTCAGCCGCCCGAACCATTGAAGTGCAGGTAGACAAAAACGCTACATTATACTACTATCCCAGCCGGTTATTCCTTTTGCACAGTCAGCCTTTGACAGCAAGATGACTATCCATCTGGAAGACGAAACCTCTCGTTTATTCCTGCTGGAGATTATCTCCTGCGGCCGAAATGCACACGATGAACGCTTTCAGTACCGCAGATTCTCCTCAAAAGTCTTGCTGTACAGAGGGGACAAACTCATCTATCGCGACAACACCCGCTACGAACCGGACAAAATGCCCATGGAAGGAATCGGAATGTACGAGGGTTACACACATATGGCAAACCTGTTTCTTTCTAAGATCTGCAGCAGAGATGGTGAAAGTTGCAGTCAGGAATCCGGAACTGTCAAAACGGCAGATTCAACAATCAATCTGGAACTTCAGGAAAAAATCTGGCAGATCCTTGACGAAGATTCAGAAATAGATGGCGGAGTTACCCGTCTCACAACCGGAGATCTGGCATTGAGAATCTTCGGTCATCGTGCTCAGAAACTGCAACAGGTAGCGGAAAAAATAAAAAATATACGAAAATGAACGGACATAAAAGTGGCGGGGTTTCCCGTCACTTTGTTATGTTGCCTGGAGCGAAGTGAACAGTAACAAATATTATGAAATTTGTAAACAGAATAATAGTTGCTATTTTGAGTAGGACATTTTATAATAAAAATGATAGCTAAGAGATAAAATGATAAGAGGAAAAAATATGGCAACTATTAAAGATATTGCAAATGCGGCAGGCGTATCGGTTGCAACGGTATCGCATGTTGTTAATAATACACGTTTTGTCAGTCCTGAATTACGTAAACGAGTTGAAGAAGCGATTGCAAATGCAGAAACTCCTCCAAATTTTGTGGTAAAAAAGAAAATGCAGGAAAAAGAGCGGAAAAAAAATAAGATGCTGATGGAGGAGCAGAAAGCAATTGTAGCAGATGCAGGACCGGAGTTTTATCTCTATCTTACATCATCTCCTTTTGCCCACTTTGACAGTTCTGTTGAACAGGAATTACGTAAACTGGCAGGGGAGCAGGGATGTGAACTGGTTCGTGTAAGCATAGAAAGTGAAGGAATGCTGGAGTTTTTAACCTGCAGTTTGATTAATTCCTCAAAAATGAAGGGTATTTTTGTTACTGCTTCTGTAGCAACAGAAAAACTTAGTGAAATACTTAATTCAGTTTCTGTGCCTGTTGTGATCATTGGAAACAGCATTCCGGGTGTGGCGTGTGACAGGGTAAGCACTGCGAATGAAGAGGGTGCTTATAAGGCGACTATGCATCTGATTCGTTCGGGACATGAAAATATTGCGATTTTGTGCGGCAGTGAAGACAGGGAATTTAATCGTGAGCGGATTGAAGGGTATAAACGGGCATTGCGGGATAATCAGATTCTGATTCAGGATCAATATATTGTTGATGATCTGAAAGGTAAAGTATCTGTAAAGATTGCCCTGGATAAGCTTTTGAATGATGTACACCAGCCATCTGCTATTTTTGTGGCTAATCTGGATACCATATATCATGTTTATAATTATATTTCCGAGCATGAAATTGAGTGCCCAAAAGATATTTCCGTTGTGTGCTTTAATGATTTTTCCTGGGCAACCCTGATAAATCCACCTACTACTACTGTGAAACAGGATGTAGATCAGATTTGTAAAGAGGCCTTTTCGTGTATTCAGGATAGAATTAAAGAAATTCAAACGCAGTCAGAAAAAAGTGAAGCGAAGACTATTTTGCTTCCCACTCAGCTTTGCGTCAGACGTTCTACCAGCGGGATTGGAAGAGGACCTTTTGGTGAAAGGGCAGGAGATATATCAGATTTAGTGTTGACAGAAGAAGAGCAGGAAGAATGTCAGAGACATACTTTTACTGCGGCAATGTCTTTTCATTATTCAGGAAAATCCCATTCTCTGCTTCTGGAAGAAGGAATCCGCAATATATTTGATAAATTCAATATTCAGATTATTGCAGTTGTAAATGCTCATTTTGATCCGGAATTGCAGTCAAAGCAGCTCAGAAGCCTTAAGCTTCTGGAACCGGATATCTTGATCTCAATTCCAACAGACACAAAAATCACATCACAGGCATATCATGAGATTGCAAGTGGAAAAACAAAAATGATATTTATGTCTAATATACCAAATGGTTTCAAGGCGAATGATTATGTAAGCTGTATTTCTGTCAATGAGCGTTCTCATGGAAGAAATATTGGCCGGGGACTTGGTGAAAATTTAAGAAAAATGCATTTGACAAATGTGGGCATGATGAAACATCAGTCAGAAGATTTTTATGCCACCAGGCAAAGAGACAGTGCTGCAGAGCAGATTATTGTGGAAGAATTTCCAGAATTAAAAATCTGTGATACGAAAACCTTTGTCAAGGCAGAAGAAACATATGAACTAACCAAACAAATGTTAGAGGAACATCCTCAGATCGAGGGAATTTATGTTTCCTGGGATGCACCGGCAAAATATGTATTGAATGCTCTGACAGATATGGGAAGAGAAGATGTTATTGTATCAACCGGTGACCTGGAATATAACATTGCATTAAACCTGGCTAAGGGCGGAATGGTAAAAGCAATCAGTGCACAGATGCCGTACGAACAGGGAGAGGCAGTTGCGACTGTTGCAGTGAAAGCTCTTCTGGACGAAGTGGTGCCGTCCTATATTGGCGTGGAACCGGTGTATGTGGATCGGTATAATCTGCAGAAAGTCTGGCAGAAATCGTATAAAGAGCCTTTGCCTGAAGAGATTAAACAGGCTTTAAACTGGACTTGCCTGAATGAAATATAGAAAAATATAAGACGATTATAGAAAAATAGAAACAGGATCGACTTCTATTAGATATGTGAAAATAGAATGTCAGATCCTGTTTTTTTGTCTACGAGAAAAATATAGTTAAATATAGAAAAATAAACAAAAACAAAAGGGGATAAATGTGAAAAGTGCCGAAGTGAATGATAATGCCAACCTTAGGATTGACAGCAAATAGAATAAATGATATAGTAAAGCTACAATAAATTTACGTAAATTTAACCAATCAGAAAAATATAGAAAAACGAAAGGTATAGGGTGCAGAAATGAAAATTGGGTATATGACAAATGCTTTTGGACCACTTGTTGGTGCCGGCGGTGGAGTAACTAGTGTGAAGGATATTCGTTACGTAACAATGACAGATGATGAGCTACATTAGAGCAGATTACCAAGATTGGATTTAAGAGTATCGAAGTTCTGGAAGGCAATCTTACAAATTATGCGGATGATCCACAGGTGTTAATTGATATGCTGGCCAAATACGGTGCGGATATGATGAGTGTTTGTGTAGGAGCAAATTTCATTTATCAGGACGCATTGGAAGACGAAATGGTTCACTTAAGAGCAGTTGCTGAAATGGCAGCAAAGGTTGGCGTCAAATACTTTGTAATCTGTGGTGGTGCTATCAGAGGAAAAGGAATCCAGCCGGGTGATGTGGAACTTCTCGCAAAAGGCCTTTCAAAAGCAATGGAAATTACAGAAGAGTATGGACTTGTAGCATGTTTCCATCCTCATCTTGGATCTATCGCTGAGAAACCGGAAGAGATCGATGCACTCTTTGCAGCATCTGATATCAAGGTCTGCCCGGACCTGGCACACTTAAAAGCCGGCGGTTATGATCCGTTAACCTTTATCAAAAAATACTATGACAGAATTGCTTTCATTCATCTGAAAGATCTCCATGATAATGGTACATTTGCACCTCTTGGAACAGGAAATGTTGATAACAAAGGTGTCATCGAATATGTAAAGAGCAAAGGCTATGATGGAGACTGGTTAGTAGAATGTGATGCATGGCCAAATGATCCGGTTGCGGATTGTAAACAGTCTTATGAATACTTAAAAGGTTTATTATTTTAAATTTTAATTGGGGGATAACAAAATGAAAAAAAAATTAGTAGGAATGCTTGCAACAGCTACTTTATTAACAATGGCATTAGCAGGGAATGTACAGGCTGCAGAAATCCGTTCTGTGGGACCGGATGGTGAAGCGGCAGTAGATGCCTCCACTATTGAACTGACAGATGATCAGATCGCACAGATCAAAGAAGGCGGATATACAGCTGCAATCTGTCTGCACTATGGCGGAAACGACTGGTCAACTTCTCAGCAGAAGGGACTGGAAGATACTTTTGGAGAACTTGGTATTGAAATTGTGGCTGTAACAGATGCTAACTTCTCAGCAGAAACACAGGTATCTAATATTGAAACAGTTATGGCAAAAAAACCTGATATTCTCGTTTCAATTCCTACAGATGCTACTGCAACAGCAGATGCTTACAAACAGGCAGCAGCAGCTGGTATTAAAATTGTTTTCATGGATCAGAGAGCTGATGGTCTGGAAGCAGGAAAAGACTATGTAAGCGTTGTATCTGCAGATAACTATGGTAATGGATATGCATCAGGAACTGTTCTTGGAGATGCTTTAGGCGGAAAAGGAAAAGTTGCAATGGTTTACTATGATGCAAACTTTGCTCCTACAAACCAGCGTGATGAAGGTTTCCGCGATGCAATGAAAAATTATCCGGATATTGAAATTGTAACAGAGCAGGGCTTCACAGATGAATCCGGCTGTGCTGAACAGGGAGATGCTATTCTTACACAGTTCCCGAACATTGATGGTATTTATGCAAGCTGGGATGTGCCTATGGAAGGTGTTCTTTCCGCTGTAAGAGCAGCTGGTATGGAAGGAAAAGTTACTCTGGCATGTAATGACCTTGGTAATAACGTAGCGCGTGAGATCGCATCCGGAAATATTGCAGGTGGTGGTGCTCAGATGCCATATGATCAGGGTGTTGCAGAGGCAAAACTGGCAGCATTGGCACTTCTTGGCGAAGAAACACCTTCTTATGTAGCTGTTCCTGCTGAAACAGTTACTCATGAGAATGTACTGGAAGCATATACAGATGTATATCATGTTGAAACACCAGACTGGTTAAAAGAAGCTTATGTAGAGTAAGACAATTTCAAATAATAGATAGGGGAACAAAATGAGCCAAAGCATTTTAAAAATGGAGCAGATTGTAAAATCTTTTGGTGCAGTAACGTATTAAAAGGCGTTGATTTTGATCTTGCAAAAGGTGAAGTGCATGCTCTTGTTGGCGGTAATGGAGCCGGAAAATCCACTCTGATGAAGATTATGACCGGTGTTTACACAAAAGACAGTGGAAAAATCATCATAAAGGGTGAAGAAAAAGAAATTAAAAGCACAAATGATGCAAAAGAAAATGGAATCGCTATGATTTTCCAGGAGATGTCCCTGGTTCCGAGTCTGACGATCGCAGAAAATATATTTCTGGGATATGAGCTGAAAAAGCATGGTATGCGAGATGTTAAATTGATGAAACAGGAAACAGAGAAGGTTTTAAAACGATTAGGTCTGGATTTAGATCCGGGTACACCGGTTTCAGAACTGAGTGTTGGTTTGTGTCAGATGGTAGAAATTGCCAAAGCCGTTTCCAAGAATGCATCTATTTTAGTTTTTGATGAGCCATCTGCAGCTTTATCTGATTCAGAAACGGAGTTCTTATTTAAGATGATCCGTCAGCTGAAAGAAGAAGGCGTATCCATGGTTTATATTTCTCACAGAATGAACGAAATACTTGAAATATGTGACAGAGTAACAGTTATTCGAGATGGGAAAAAGGTAATTACAGAAAAAGTAGAAAATCTGACAATGGAAGAGATCGTAGCTCAAATGATGGGAAATGAAGCAAAAGAAACAAAGTTTGAGTATGTTCCCAGAGAGTATGATTGCAACGCAGAGGATCTTCTTACTGTAAAACATTTAAAAATTAATGACAAAATCGATGATATCAACTTTAGCATCAAACCCGGCCAGATTCTTGGTCTGGCCGGTTTGATGGGAGCCGGCAGAACGGAAATCATGGAACTCTGTTTGGTCTTAGAAAGGCTGTAAGTGGAAGTATTGAACTGGAAGGTAAAAAAGTTGAAATCAAAAATCCTTCCGATGCAGTAGCCTGTGGTTTTGCACTGGTTCCGGAAGACAGAAGAAAAGAAGGATTGGTACTTTCGCATACCATTAAAGAAAATGCTATTCTTCCGATTTCTGCCCAGTTGGTAAAAAATGGGATATTTAATGATGATAAGGCAGCACATGATATCGTTGAAAAAAATATCCAGGATCTGGGAGTTGTAGCCGACAATATGAATCAGGAGATCAGGCTGCTCTCAGGTGGAAACCAGCAGAAGATTGTTATTGCAAAATGGTTAAATTCCAATCCTAAAATTTTTATGTTTGATGAGCCTACAGCAGGTGTTGATATCGTTGCGAAAGGTGAGATCATATCTATTATCAGAGAGTTTGCGGATAAGGGTGGCGCAGTAATTTTTGCTTCATCCGAATTAGCAGAAATGATGGCAATCTGTGATGACATCATAACAATTTTTGATGGAAAGATCACAGGAAGAATAGGCCGCAAAGAACTTATGAAAGAGGAGGAACTGCAACATGCAATCCAGAGGAAATAATAAAAAAATACAGATGAGCAAATATATGGTGTATATCGTTCTGGCAGTTGTATTTGTATTCTTCGCAATTACATTAAGAGATAACGGTTTCGCCAGCACACAGAACCTTTTAAACATTTTAAGACAGACAGCTATGATCTCAATTATGTCAGTAGCCGGTGTGTTTGTGTTAAGTGCAGGCCAGATTGACCTGACAGTTGGTTCTAACACAGCAATGAGTGCCATGTTAGTGGCTCTGGTTTTAAAGTCTACCAACAATATTTTCCTTGCTCTTATTGTTGCCCTGATTTTTGGTGTCGCAGTAGGTGTCATTAATGGTTTGCTTGTAACCAGATTAGGACTTCCTGCTTTCCTTGCTACTTTGGGAATGATGCAGGTGATCCGAGGTGCAGCAATGTGGATTACAAATACAGAGGCAGTGCCGATTTCAAATACAGTATTTAATACTATATTCGGTACAGGATTTGTGGGACCTATTTCTGTTCTGATCCTTTGGACTATTTTATTCTACATTTTAGGTTATATACTTTTCAACAGAACACCATTTGGAAAACATACTCTGGCAACAGGTGGAAATCAGATGGCTGCTCAGTATTCAGGAATAAAAGTACAGAGAATCAAGATGTATGTCTTTATGTTATCCGGAGCACTTTCTGCTTTTGCAGGTGTTCTGTATGCAGGACGTATGCAGTCAGGAAGATATTCCTTTGGTGACGGTGACGAAATGTCTGTAATCGCATCGGTTGTTCTCGGTGGAGCATCTATGGCAGGTGGAAGTGGTTCTATGATTGGAGCTCTTGCAGGATCTATTCTTATGGGAATGATCAGCAATGCTTTGATTCTTGCAAACCTCTCATCTGCACAGCAGAAGATGGTAAATGGTTTTATTATCATGCAGCAGTTGCACTTAGCAACCTGGCGCAGAGAAAGAAATCAAATTAATTAAAGAAGATTTAATAAAAGTAAAGATTTTATAAAAGTAAAGATTGAATATAATG
>ENA-OQBT01000301-OQBT01000301.1-human-gut-metagenome-genome-assembly--contig:-NODE-301-length-33187-cov-6.547822_pt1 | contig 33187 bp, 26 predicted proteins | sample MGYA00242749_ERZ504557 | MGnify/ENA primary metagenome ERZ504557 (study PRJEB26092, sample SAMD00036243) | human gut metagenome | host: Homo sapiens | study: EMG produced TPA metagenomics assembly of... | reverse complement strand
ACTATAATTCGCTTGCATCGGGAAGGATTTAACACTCAAAATTACACAAAAACAGTGATATAGGCAAAAGTAACGTGTATTAATATACTGATTTCCAGTGTATCTAAACTTATTTAGTGAACCCTATTTAAAGGTGGGAGAATCCTTAAATTCTCGTTATGCTCTCCTTGCGGATGGTATTATACGTACTGAGGAACAACTTGCTGCCTATAGAAAAATTGAGGCAACAGCTAAAATGGGTGATGAAATGTATAAAGATTTAGATGGAGATAACCAAATAACAGTAAAAGATCAGGTAAATATTGGAACAACAGATCCGAAACTTATTTATGGGGTTGCTTTAAATATACAATATAAAAAATGGGGGATTAGTATTTTGGGAAATGGAGCAGATGATTTTGTGGGAGGAAGTTCTTATTTGCAAATTTCAGAAAATCAGTTGAATGCAAGCACTATTGGTGTCCCATCTAAATATGCATATGAACGAATGTGGAGTCCTTCCAATCCTAATGGTACATATCCGGCTGCTGGGGCTTCTAATACTCACGAAAGTGATCGTGTTAATTCTGGGTGGTACTATTTTGTTCTTAAAAGCATGGCTCTTAATTATGATTTTGGTAGAAATCCATTTAAGGCTGTAAAAGGTATTAAGGGATTAAGTGCATCTCTAAATTTCCAGAATTTTATAACTTTTTTCTAGTCAAAGAGGATATAATCCAGAAAATGGGGATACATCTTATCCATGGATAAAAAGTGTAAGTATAAGCGTGAATGCTAAATTTTAATTTTAATAAATAAGGTAATATGAAAACATATATATTTAATCATAGTAAATTGAATGTAAATTGGAGGAGCAAAATATTTATTTTGTTTTTTACAATAGTGTCTTTTGTGAGTTGTACTGACTTATCAGAATCTACTTATACATTTATTAATCCAGGAACTTATTATAATACAGAAGAAGAATTGCAAAGTGCTTTAAATTCTGTTTATGCTGATTTTCGTAAATTCACAGCAGGATATAAAACGTTGATGACTTTAGAATTGTTGACAGAACATGCAATGCCAGCGCATTCCTCCAAAGATGGAGTGAAAAATTTTAACTCTTGGCAAGGGGTAAATCAGTCAACTACATATAATATACAGATATGGGATAGTGGATATGAATTAATAAATCGTTGTAATGTTGTGCTTGGTCGTGGTGATAAAGTAAATATAGAAGAGAAAAAGCGTAATCAAATTTATGGCCAGGCGCGTTTCTTCCGGGCTTATACTATGTTTGTGTTGCTTCGTATTTATGGAGGACTAGCTATTCCGGAATCTTATACATCAGGTTTGAATGGTTTGGAAATTCCTCGTAAAACGATTGATGAAACGTATGATTATATTATTGATGATTTAAAATATTGTATTGATAATCTTCCGAGCCGTTCTCAATGGGGAAATGGTGCCTATTATAAGGCTAGTAAGGGTGCCGCGCAAGCTTTGTTGGGTGATGTCTATTTAACAAGAGGATGTATGGATAATTATAATACAACTTATTTTCAAGAAGCTAAAAAATATTTAGGAGATGTGATTTCTTCAGGAGAATATGAACTTTTGCCGGATTATAAATCACTGTGGTATTGGTTTGTAGAAGAAGCGGCAAAGAATACAAAGGAATCACTTTTGGAAATTCAATTTGGAGCTACCCAAGTAAGTGATTTACATTGTTATTTTGGCATTAATACGAAAGATGAGTGTTTGGGTGGAAAAATGTATGCTCGTGCAGGAATTGCCCATAAAAGTTATTTCTCTTTTCAAGATGAAGATGTACGTAAACAATGCTTTTTGACGGAATATACAATAACTGGTACAACTACTCGTCGTTGGTGGGAGCCTGAGTATAAAGGATTTTCAGGTAAAGGTGAAGGAATGTGGCCTTCGACTTCTCCGGGATGTGTAAAATTTTATGATCGTACTAAGTCTTGTTATGATACTGGAGGCTCTAAAGCTAATTATATAGCCATGAGATATTCGGATGTTTTGTTGAATTATGCGGAAGTGGAAAACTATTTGAATGGGCCTACAGAGGACGCATATTCTAAACTAAATGCTGTACATAATAGATCTAATAGTAATCCTATTGCGACAGGATTATCTAAAGAAGCTTTTGATGATGCAATTTTTCAAGAGCGAGTTTGGGAATTCATAGGTGAAGGGCATTTGTATTATGATGAATTGCGTACAAATAGATTGGGAAAGAATGTTTATGAGTATAAGACATATATGTTTGAGAATGGATATTATAATTGTCAAAAATTACAGTTTGTTCCACAAAAAACATTCTTGTGGAAAATACCTCAGACATCATTAGATTCCAATCCTGCATTAGAGCAGAATCCTGATAATGTTTCAGATCCTAAGTACCCTCTGTAGAATATAGTTATTTGACAGGTATTTTGAATTCTCCACCTCAATGAGTTGAAAAATAGAATGTATGATATAAAGTCAACTTGTTGAGGGTGGATGAATGTTTTATACAATGTATTTATTTTTCATAAAAATCAAGGGGTGATAAATTATTTCTTGGTTACAACTTTTACTAGTTTGTAAAAATGTGTAGTTAATTTTATATAAAGAATTAAAATAAGATAATATAGAATATGAGATTTCATGGTGGAAGTATAATGCTTCTTATAAGTATGTTTTTGATATCTTGCGATAAGAAAGAAACATTATCAGAAGTGGTGGAAAGAGGATTGAATGTTTCAAGCCAACAAACTATGTTTTTGGCAGAAGAATTGGAAAATCAGGAAAAGAAATTACCTAGAACGTATGAAAATAATGAATTGAAGACTGTTGGTTATAAATCATGGGTTTCAGGTTTTTTCCCTGGAGTGTTATGGTATTTGTATGAAAATGATCCAACAGAAGAATTAAAGAGATATGCCGAACTATATACTTCACGTGTGGAACCGGCCAAGAATATGACTTCTACACACGATTTGGGATTTATGTTGTATTGTAGTTTTGGTAATGGGTATAGATTGACACATGATTCTACTTATTTGGAGGTGTTGAAAACTGGTTCAAAATCATTGGCAACACGTTTTAATAGTAAAATCGGTGCTATAAATTCTTGGGGGGCTAGAGGTAAATGGCAATATCCGGTAATTATAGATAATATGATGAATCTTGAGATGTTGTCATTTGTAGCTAAAAAAACGGGAAAGGAGTCTTATATGGATATGATTAATGCTCATGCGCAAACTACTTTGAAACAACATTTCCGACCGGATAACAGTTGTTATCATGTCGTTTCTTATGATACGATTACAGGATTGCCCCATGCTAAAAATACACATCAAGGCTATGCGGATGAGTCTGCATGGTCCAGGGGGCAAGCATGGGCATTATATGGTTATACAATGATGTATAGAGAAACAGGAAAACCAGAGTATTTGGAACAGGCCCGTAAAGTGGCGAGATTTATTAAGAATCATCCCAACTTGCCTTCAGACAAAGTACCGTATTGGGATTTCGATGCACCGGATATTCCAAATACACCTCGTGATGCATCAGCGGCAGCAGTCATGGCTTCTGCATTGATTGAATTGAGTCAGTTGGATAAAAGTGAAGAAGCCTCAGCATGGTTTGATTTGGCGGAAGCGCAGATTCGTTCATTGTCTTCACCGGATTACTTGGCGGAGTTTGGAACTAATGGAGGTTTTATTTTGAAACATAGTGTAGGAAATTTGAATAAGAATTCGGAAGTGGATGTACCTTTGAGTTATGCAGATTATTATTATGTGGAAGCTTTATTACGTTTAAAGAAAATTCAAAATGAAAAATAGAATAGGAATATGGGTTGCCTTTAGTTTTCTTCTTTTCTGTTTAAAATCTTATGCCCAACCGACAGGAAATGAAGACAGATGGTATTGGGTGAATACTATGGTAAAAATAGCCAATCCGGTATTGGACAATCTTAGTCAAGGGACACTGAAAAAGAATATGCCGTTTGAATCCTTGTCAACTGAACCGTTGAGAAGAGAGGTCTCGTATTTGGAGGCTGTAGGGAGAACAATTTGTGGAATTGCTCCTTGGTTGGAACTAGGACAGGATCAGACAAAAGAAGGCAAATTGCGAGCTAAGTATATACAAATGACACTAAAAGGTCTTAAGAATGCAGTCAATCCAGACTCGCCGGATTATTTAATGTTTGATAATCGGCATTTTCAACCACTGGTAGATGCTGCTCATCTTGTACAGGGAATTTTAAGAGCTCCTAAACAAATTTGGGGGAATTTGGATAAAGAAACGCAGGTTCGTTTGATTAAGGAACTGAAAAGAACTCGAGGCATTAAACCCAAAGAAAGTAACTGGTTGCTTTTTGCATCTATGGTGGAGGCTGCTTTGCTGGAATTTACAGGCGAGTGTGACACATATAGACTGAATTATGGAATTCATCGTTTTTTGGAAGGTGGTTGGTATAAAGGAGATGCTTGGTATGGTGATGGTCAGGAATTTCACTTGGATTTTTATAATAGTATTGTTATCCATCCCATGTTGACAGATATCCTTGCTATAATGAAAAAGCATAATTTGGAAGGAGGGGAGAATCTTGACAAGCAGATAATCCGTCAGCAACGGCTATCAGAACAATTAGAACGATTGATTTCACCTGAAGGAACCTATCCTGCTGTTGGGCGTTCTATTGTTTATCGTTTTGGTATTTTCCATGCTCTTTCTCAAATGAGTTTAATGAAGAGGCTTCCGGAGAAACTTCTCGGGGGGCAAGTACGTTGTGCGCTTACTGCTGTTTTGCATAGACAATTTGCAACTCCGAATAACTTTGATAAGAATGGATGGTTAAAAATAGGTTTATCCGGCAACCAGATAAATATGTCAGAATCATATATAAATACGGGTAGTTTATATATGTGTGCTACTATATTTTTAGCATTGGGACTTCCGGCTGAGGACTCGTTTTGGACAGAAACTTATATGGAATGGACCAATATGAAAGCATGGAAGGGAATAGATGTCGGGGCTGATAAAGCATTGCGAAAGGGATAGTTGATATATGGGGGGAATATAAGATAAGTGTTTTCTTGTTTATTTGTTAAACTCTTTTTAATGACTAGTATTTGGGCAAAATACTTAGTTATTTAAGGGAATATATTAAAAGAAAACTTCAATTAGACAAGAACTAGATGTATCGAATAAATTATTAATTAAATAATTAAGTTTATGTCATTAACAAGTATTATTTGTGGCATAGCGTTGCTGACAATAGGTGAAGTTGGGCCTCAGAATATGCCCGATACTATAGAACCTGTTGAATCACCGTTTGTTATGCCTTTGTTTGAAAGGCCTGTTTTTCCCGAATCTACCATATTGGTAAGGATGGAACAGGAAGGTATGTCCACTAAACCGATTCAGGAGGCTATTGATAGTATGAGTTGCCGAGGTGGTGGAACGGTGGTAGTTCCTCCCGGTGTATGGCGGACAGGACGCCTTATCTTGAAGAGTAATGTAAATTTGCATCTTTCGGAAGGAGCGGAATTACGTTTCAGTGGTAATATAATAGATTATCTTCCGGCTGTTTTTACACGGGATGAGGGGGTGGAGCTTTACTCTCTTGGAGCTTGTTTGTATGCTGATGGACAGGAGAATATTGCATTGACTGGAAAGGGAAAAGTAGTTGGACCGCCTACCAGTTGCGAGATATACAAGTGTAATGAAAGTATGTCTAGTGACAAGGTGATAAGAAAACCGCTTGCCGACCGTATTTATGATGGAAAGAATGGTGAAGGAGTCTTTTTGCCTAAGACATTTGCCCCTATCAATTGTAAGAATGTCTTTGTAGAAGGTGTTACATTTGAACGGGGACTGTATTGGAATATTGTACCACAATATTGTGAACATATTTTAATTCGGGGGATTACAGTGAACAGTTTCGGACATGGACGTACGGATGGTATTGATATTGATTCAAGTAATGATGTACTGATAGAATACTGTTCGCTCGATTGTCAGGACGATTGTTACACCATGAAGTCGGGCGGGGTAAGGATGGATTGAAAGTGAATCGTCCCACTAGTAATGTCGTTATACGTAAAAGTATAGCACTGAGGGGAGCAGGCGGTATTGTGTGTGGTACTGAGATTGCCGGTGGAGTGAGAAATGTATATATGTACGATTGTGTTTTTGAGGGAACAGACCAGGCTTTCCGTTTTAAAACTCGTCGTCCACGAGGAGGTTTTGTGGAGAATATATATGTGGAACGGGTGCGGGCTAATGTGAAAAGACAGGCTTTGTATTGCGATATGCTTGGTTCTGCCGCTGGGTAGGTGAGTTGGCACAGCGTTATCCGGCCCGTGAGATAACTCCACTTACACCGTGGTTTGCTAATATTTCCATTCACGATGTGGAGATCACCGGATGTAGCACATTGGTGGATGTGTCTGCATTACCGGAGAAGCCGGTGAAGAACTTTTTTTTCGGCAATGTCAAAGCACATTGTGATCGGATTGGCAAAATATGCGATGCCACAAAATTCTCAATGAAAGATGTAAGAATAGAGAGTTGTGATACAGTAATGCGTATTGATAATTGTGATTACGCCTCTTTCTTTGGGTTCAGCAATGTAACTACAGGTAGTTCGGTGAAGATAGAAAAAACGGGAGGAGAATGTCGCTATTTAAATGTGCAGACATATCCTCTTGTCCCAGTAAATTATCAGTCCATTCGTCCTGGTGAAGTGTGGCTTGATACTGAAGGAAAACCTATTCAGGCCCATGGGTTTCAAGTGACTTTTCGTGAAGGCAAATATTATTGGTATGGTGAGGATAAAACTCATACTCTGTTTGGTACCAATCGGATGTTTGGCGGAGTACGTTGTTACTCATCTACTGATTTTTACAATTGGAAAGATGAGGGGAGGATAATTGAACCTGCTACTGATCCACATTCACCTTTGCATCATTGTCAGAAATTGGAACGCCCACATATTCTTTATTGTGCCAAAACAGGCAGGTATGTATGCTGGCTGAAATCACAAAGTAATGATGGGCATTTTGTTATTCTAGAAGCTGAACATTTTATGGGACCCTATCATTTTGTCCGCAATCTGAAACCTAATGGCTTTGCTGTGGGGGATTTTGACATGTATGCTGATCCCGATACAGGAAAAGGTTATGTTTGGTTTGAGCGTCCTCATTGGGAGCAGATATGTGCTGAACTTTCTGATGATTATACAAATGTAAATGGCCGGTATTCAGAACATTTTGTTGGAAAGGTTCCACCGTTTACACGTGAGGCGGCAGCACATTTTGTAATGGATGGTAAACATTATATTTATACATCAGGGACAACTAGTTATACTCCCAACCCTTCGGAAGTAGCGGTATTCGATGATTATCATGGTGAATATACGGTGTTAGGGAATCCACACATAGGTGATGAGTATGCACATTCTTTTTGCTCGCAGATTACAAGTGTGATAAAGATTCCGGGAAAGGATCTTTATGTGGCTATGGCCGATCGTTGGCTACCGCATACTAATAAAACGGATATACCCAAGAAAGACTGGCAGTCTTTCTTGACCCGGTACAAGGATCACCGTCCTTATCCAAAGGATTTTGCAACTCCTAAAGTGGCCGACAGATTTTATACGCTTGTTAATCCTAATCAAGATGTATATAAGGCTACTTATGTATTTCTGCCAATTGTGGTGAAGGATGGCATACCGATGATAGAGTGGAAAGATGAATGGAAACTGGAAAACTATGAATAGATGATTTTTCTTTTGTTGATAGGGCACATCCGTTTATTTTTACTATCTTTGCTAATATGGCGTATGTCGGGAAAATGATGTACGTCATATATTTAAATGCCTGGTATGAATCTGATTGAAATTGTATGAAAACATATATTTGTCTGTTATGGGTTGTTTTTGGGTGTATAGGTTGGGAAATGCATGCATCGGTAGATGTACATCCTACTTTTATCACGACTAGTGACGGATTGGCGAATAATTCGGTACGTTATCTGTTTCAAGACAGCAAAGGGTTTATTTGGATGGGTACATTAGATGGGCTGAGCCGCTATGATGGCCATTCATTTGTGACATTCCGTCCGGAATCAGGCGATAAAATTTCTTTGGCAAATCATCATGTAAAGAAGATACAAGAAGATCGAAATGGTTTCTTATGGTTTATCACTGCTCCGGAATTAATGAGTTGTTACGATTTGAAACATGATTGTTTTGTTGATTTTACGGGGTGTGGGGAATATAGACGGCCTTACAATAAAATATTGGAAACTGCTGTCGGGGATATTTGGCTGTGGCATCATCAGAGTGGATGTCGTAAAATAGTCTGTAAGGATGGAATTCACTCTTCTGTATCTTTTACAAAGGAAAATGGGAAATTATCAACTAATGCAGTGAATTCGTTTATGAGGATGAACAGGGAGTGATTTGGATTTGTACTCAGCTTGGGCTGTTTCAGGTGACAGAAGAGGGATATACCCAGGTAGTTCAAGATAGTTTGTCTTTTGTAGGGGCGATGTCTTTTCGTCACAAGATTTTTTTTGTAACCTCTGATGGAGGTATTTATGAAAAGTCTTCAGGTAAGAATTTGTTTTTGACAGCCCGGTTGCCGTGGAAACTTTCTGCTTTTAATACCTATGAGTCCTGTCGTTTACAGAACGATTGGGTGTTTTTTACTCCTGAGGGTGGAGAGGTGTTTAGTATGTCTGAGAAAAGATTGATTCATGATTCATCGCTTGATATTCGTTTAGGAAAATGTGAAAAGGATAATTTGAATAATCTGTGGATTTCCAATGGCACTGGTCTTGTACATTATATTGATGTCCGGACACGTGCGTCCGGATTTTTAGATTAATGTCTGATGAAAAAGTTAAGTTGATAGGGGATGAACGTTATCATATCATACAAGATGTTCCACGTGGACTGATATGGATTTCTACCTATGGTAATGGTTTGTTTGTTTATGATTCTCAAAAGGAGGAGATGACCCATTACTCGTATCATGTGGATGAGTTTAATCGGGTGAATTCTGATTTTCTTTTATATGCTATGGGTGACAGAACCGGTAATATCTGGTTGGGATCAGAATATTCCGGCATAGCTTTATTGTCAGTATTAAATGATGGGGCAACTTATATTTATCCTGAAAATGAGAAATTGGTGGATCGTTCCAATACCATACGTATGGTTACGTGTATGGAGAATGGGGATGTGCGGGTAGGAAATCGTCGGGGGGGATTGTTTGCTTATGACTGTCACTTGAATTTATTGCAAAGAAATTATTATCATCTTAGTGTCTTTGCTCTCAAAGAGGATGACAAAGGGCAAGTATGGATGGGAACCCGTGGGAATGGATTATGTATAGGCGATAGATGGTATGTGCATCGGGCTGATGATGTGAATTCACTTGCACATAATCATATTTATGATATCTATAGGGACTACCGGGATAGAATGTGGATTGGAACTTTCGGGGGAGGACTCGATTTGGCTGTTTATCAGAAAAACGATTTTGTGTTTCGTCATTTTTTGAAGGGGAGTTTTGGAGAGCAAGAGGTTCGTACTATTACTGCTGATAGGAATCATTGGATGTGGGTAGGAACCAATAATGGTATTTATGTATTCCATCCGGATTCTTTGTTGAATGATTCGCGGCAGTATTACGTTTATAATTTGGATAATGGGAAAATACGTAGCAATGAAATTCGTAATATTTTTTGTGACAGCAAAGGTCGTATGTGGATTGGAACCACCGGTAAAGGCTTTTCTGTCTGCCAGTCAGGACAAACTTATGATCAGTTGGAATTCCGGCATTATGATGAGGATGACGGGTTGGTAAATAATGTAGTCCAGTCTATAGTGGAGGATAGAGATGGAAAAATCTGGCTGGGTACCGAATATGGAATGTCCCGGTTTGATCCGGATACGGAGGTTTTTGATAGTTTCTTTTTTTCAGCGATAATGCCCGGCAATGTCTATTTGGAGAGTAGTGCCTGTGTTATGAAAAACGGACATTTGCTGTTTGGAACGAATCATGGTTTGGTTGTGGTCGATCCTGAAAAAGTCATGCCACAGCATGTCGTTTCTCCGGTGGTTCTCACTGATTTAAAAATAAATGGAATTTCTGTTCGTCCCGGGGATATTGATTCTCCTTTGACAGAGGCATTAAGTTATACAAATAGAATAGAATTGAAATATTATCAGAATTCATTCAGTATAGATTTCTCTACTTTTGACTATTCTATGGCAAATGATGCCAAGTATATTTATAAGTTAATTCCATACGATAAAGATTGGGGAGTCCCTTCCTCCTTGAATTTTGCAGCTTATAAAAATTTGTTGCCGGGTACTTATCAGTTACATGTAAAAGCATCCAGTGCTTCCGGTGTATGGGGGGAAGATGAAACCGTATTACAGATTGTTATTACTCCGCCTTTTTGGAAAACAGGTTGGGCCTTTGCCATTTATATAATGCTGATTTGTATGGCAATGTATATGACATTCAGACTAATCCATAAGTTTGCTATCTTGCGGAATCGTATTCAATTAGAAAAACAGTTGACAGAATATAAGTTGGTCTTTTTTACCAATATCTCTCATGAGTTTCGTACCCCGTTGACGTTGATCCAAGGAGCCTTGGAAAAAATAGAGGCTATGGGTAGGGGTTCTAAAGAATTGGCTTATCCTATAAAAGTGATGGATAGAAGCACGCAGCGGATGCTCAGATTAATCAATCAATTGCTGGAATTCAGAAAAATGCAGAATAATAAACTGGTTCTTTCATTAGAAGAAACAGATGTTATCGTTTTTCTTTACGATATATTTCTGAGTTTTAGGGAAACGGCGGAATCTAAAGAAATGGAATTTAAATTTATTCCTTCTGTCAGTTCTTATCCTATGTTTGTTGATAAAGGTAAACTGGATAAGATAGTCTATAATCTTCTGTCCAATGCATTTAAGTACACACCGGAGGGCGGGAAAATAGTTTGTTCGGTAGATGTGGAAGAAGAAACAAAAAAATTGATCATTTCCGTGTCAGACACCGGTATTGGTATTCCTTTGGAGAAACGCGGGCAACTTTTTTCTCGATTTATGCAAAGTAGTTTCTCTGGTGATAGTATGGGAATCGGGTTGCATTTGACTCACGAACTTGTAAATGTGCATAAAGGAAGCATTGAATATGCGGAGAATGAAGACAGGGTTCTGTTTTTACAGTCACTTTGCCATTGGATAGTTCTGTATATGAGTCAAAAGATTTTTTGATCTCTACAGCCTTAATGGAAGAAACGGATCATACAGACGAAGGCATTCCGTGCCGTCTCGTAAAAGAAGAACAGATGGCGGCTCCTTTAAACAAGAAAAAGATATTGATCATTGAAGATGATACTGATATTCGTGAATTTTTGAAGAAAGAAATATCTGTTTATTTTGAGGTGGTAGCCGAGGCTGATGGTGTGGCGGGTTTTGAACGTGCACGGACTTATGATGCTGATCTGATAATATGTGATGTCCTAATGCCGGGAATGAATGGGTATGAAGTAACCCGTAAGTTAAAAAATGAATTTAGTACCAGTCATATTCCGATCATTCTGCTGACAGCAATGGGAACTACCGAAAATAAATTGGAAGGAGTAGAAAGTGGGGCGGATGCGTATGTAACCAAACCGTTCAGCTTAAAATTGCTTTTGGCACGGATGGTTCAATTGATTGACCAGCGTGAAAAGTTACGTGAGAAATATGTGAATGATCCCAGTATAGAGCGACCGGCTATTTATACTTCTGATAAAGATAAACAGTTCCTTGATAAATTGCAAGCTATTATAGAGCAGGAGTTGGGAAATTCGGAATTTACGATGGAAGACTTTGCTGCCCGGATGAAATTGGGGCGTACTGTATTCTCTAAAAAAAGTTCGTGGTTTGACAGGGCATACTCCTAATGAATATTTCCGTATTATTCGTCTGAAGAAAGCGGCGGAATTATTGTTGGAAGGTAATTATAATGTGAGCGAAGTTTCTTATAAAGTAGGTATCAGTGATCCGCTTTATTTTAGCCGTTGTTTCAAGACACACTATGGCGTGTCTCCTTCTGTTTATCTGCGTGGAAAAGAGAAAGAAATATAGAGTGGGCAACCTTTATTGTATAATCGGGCGGTAAATATCAGTTCGTTTCTTAAAAAGCTTAAAGTGTATAAATTTCCATGTTAATGAACAAAAATACATTTTGGGGCTTTATAAATAACGATATATTTGTAAAATACTGCTTGAATATTTCAGATTGAAAGAAATAAGATACTCATTTTAAATTTAAGACCATGAAAGAACTAAAGATGTACATCGATGGACGATTCATCGAAAACCAATCCGATAAGTGGATTGATGTATTGAACCCTTCTACGGAAGAAGTGATATCTAAAATGCCTGATGGCACACCGGAAGATGCACGCGCAGCTATAAATGCCGCCGTGAAGGCACAGCTTTCTTGGGAAAGTCTTACTTCTATTGAACGCGCCGGCTATTTAACTCGGATTGCACAAGGTATCCGCAAGCGGGAACAGGAATTGACTGATATTATCATCCGGGAGGGTGGAAAAACAAGAGGATTAGCTAATGTAGAGGTGTTATTTACGGCTGATTATCTTGATTATATAGCCGGATGGGCCCGTCGTTATGAAGGGGAAATCATTCCTAGTGACCGTCCTCACGAAAATATATTTGTCTTTAAGAAACCTATTGGGGTGACAACAGGCATCCTGCCTTGGAATTTTCCTTTTTTCTTGATTGCCCGTAAGGCCGCTCCTGCTCTGTTGACGGGGAATACAATTGTGGTAAAGCCGAGTCAGCTGACACCGGAAAATGCATATGTTTTCGCACAGATTGTAGATGAAGTTGGGTTGCCTAAAGGTGTATTCAATCTAGTAAACGGTCGTGGTTCGGTGATAGGACATGAACTGGCTGCTAACCCTAAAGTAGGTATGGTTAGTCTGACCGGAAGTGTGGAGGCTGGAATACAAACCATGCAGCCGCTTCTGCCAATGTGACGAAGGTTTCTTTGGAATTGGGGGGAAAGGCTCCCGGTATTGTAATGCCGGATGCAGATTTGGATTTAGCTGTAAAATCCATTATGCTTCGCGTGTTATTAATACAGGACAGGTATGTAATTGTTGTGAGCGCGTGTATGTACATTCTAGTATAAAAGAGGCTTTCCTTGAGAAACTGTTGGCAGGATTCAAGCAGGTGAAAGTGGGGGATCCGAATCAGTATACAGACCTCGATATGGGTCCGTTGATTGATGCCAAAGCACTGAAATCAGTAGAAGAGAAAGTGAAAAAAGCTATTGAGCAGGGAGCTGAGTTGCTATGCGGTGGTCATCGTATCGGTACTAAAGGATATTTCTTTGAACCGACGATTTTGATTAATTGTACCCAAAAGATGGATATTATTCAGGAAGAAACTTTTGGACCGGTACTTCCGGTTGTTGAGTTTACAGAGGTGGAAGACGCCATTGCCTGGGCTAATGATTGTGAATATGGGTTGACTTCTTCTATTTATACTCAGAATCTGGATATGGCATTTAAATTGATTCGTGCGTTGAAATTTGGTGAAACTTATGTGAATCGTGAGAATTTTGAAGCTATGCAGGGATTCCATGCCGGATGGCGTAAATCTGGTATCGGTGGCGCGGATGGTAAACATGGTCTGGAAGAGTATTTGCAGACGCAGCTGGTTTATTTGGAGACTAAAGGGTAATTTTTATAATTATTCTATGTAGGATTATCTCGGGATATAATTCGTATTTTATGTCTCGAGATACATCTTGTTATATGATGGATATTTATTATTGATTTGGATTGATACTTTAAGAAGTATAGAGTACAAAATACTTGTTGTTTCGTCCTGTTGGAAAAGGTTTATTCATCATAAAACAGCATGCTATGAAATTATTTTTTTCTTTCGTATTTGCCTTATTGGCTTTTACTACTTGTACAAAACCTGACAAGGAAGTCTATATCTTCACTTCTCATCGTGAGCCGGCATTGGACGGGTTACATTATCTTTACAGCTATGACGGTTATCATTGGGATAGTATTGCAGGTTCATGGCTGAAACCGGAAATAGGAAACAAGACCCCTTATTATAATTATTTCACTAAACAGACCGAAGAACAGAAATATGCTCCCAATTCGATGATGCGTGATCCGTCCATTACCCAAGGTCCGGATGGAACCTTTCATTTGGTGTGGACCATCAGTTGGAATGGGGAACAAGGATTTGGTTATGCCAGTTCTAAAGACTTGATTCATTGGAGCGAACAACGTGAAATCAAAGTGATGAAAGACTCTTTGACTAACAATGTGTGGGCACCGGAAGTTTTCTATGATGATGAAAAGGGACAGTTCATCGTTGCCTGGTCCTCTGCCATTCCAGTAGAGAGATATACGGCAGCCGATAGTTTGGGAGCTAATAAAAGTCACCGTGCCTATTATACCACGACCAAGGATTTCCAAACGTTTGCTCCGGCAAAGGCATTTTATGATCCCGGATTTAATTCTATTGACGGATTTATAGTAAAGCGTGATAAAAATGACTATGTATTAATTATAAAAGACAATCGTAAGCCTGGTTACAGTGATCTGTTCTGTGTGTCCGGACCATCGGCGGAAGGGCCTTATACTAGTCCGTCAACGAAATTTGCACCGACTTATTCCGAGGGACCGTGTGCCGTGAAAGTAGGTGATGAATGGTTGATTTATTTTGATGTTTATCGGGAAGGTCGGTTTGGAGCCGTAGCGACAAAGGATTTTAAGACCTTTACTCCTATAGACAATCAGATTTCTATTCCGCAAGGACATAAGCATGGTACTATTATAAAAGTTCCTGAATCAGTTTTGCTGAACCTGAAAGCGGAGGAAGCTAAAAGATTCCCTCAAAAAGACTAGTTATTACCCTGAATTGTTTACTTGAATAAGTTACTTTGGGCTTTGAAATTTATATGATAAATGCGCAAATGAAAAACAAGAATCTGGTATTATTTGTTCTTCTCCTTTTGTTGGGGGGAGAATTGACTTCGGCGTCAGCCAAGGAAAGTCCGGGATCTATAAACCTTGGAGCCATGGACGACTGAAAGTAAGTAAAGAAAATCGTTATCTGATGAATGCGGACGGAACTCCTTTTTTCTGGTTGGGGGATACAGGATGGCTGTTGCCCGAGAAACTGAACAGGGATGAAGTTGCTTATTATCTGGAACATTGTCGTCAGGCAGGATTTAATGTGGTACAAGTACAGACTATAAATGGAGTCCCTGCTATGAATTTCTATGGTCAGTATTCCATGATAGATGGCTTTAACTTTAAGAATATAGACAGAAAAGGAGTTTATGGATATTGGGACCACATGGACTATATTATTCAGAAAGCTGAGCAGAACGGTATTTATATAGCGATGGTATGTATCTGGGGAGGTTTGGTACGCTCCGGAAAGATGAATGTCGAAGAGGCCAAGGCGTATGGTAAATTTTTAGGTGAACGATATAAAGATGCTCCTAATATCATTTGGGTAATCGGTGGAGATACATACGCCGACCGGAATACCGAGATTTGGGAAGCCTTGGCAAACAGCATTCTTGCTGTGGACAAGAATCATATAATGACTTTTCATCCGTTTGGCCGTACATCTAGTGCTGCACATCTGAATAATAAGGAGTGGATGGATATGAATATGTTCCAAAGTGGGCACAGACGCTATGGTCAGAAAAAAGGAGATGGTGATACTTCTGTAACCGGATTGGAGGAGGACAATTGGCGTTATGTAGAAGATGCTTTGTCTATGACTCCATTGAAGCCTGTTTTGGATGCAGAACCCAGTTATGAAGGTATTCCTCAGGGATTGCATGATCCTGCCCAGCCACTCTGGCGTGACTGTGATGTAAGACGCTATGGGTATTGGTCTGTTTTTGCGGGTTCTTGCGGACATACGTACGGACATAACAATATCATGCAGTTCTTGAAACCGGGTACACCGGGTGGATATGGGGCTGATGGAATAGAGAAACCTTGGTATAAGGCGATGCAGGATCCCGGCTTCAATCAGATGAAATATCTGAAGAATCTGATGTTAACTTTCCCTTATTTTGAACGTGTACCAGATCAAAGTGTGATTGCCGGTACGAATGGGAATCGTTATGATAGAGCCATTGCTACTCGCGGAAAGGATTATTTGTTAGTATACAATTATTCCGGAAACCCGATGTCTGTTGACTTGACTAAAATCAGTGGCGCAAAAAGAAAGTATGGTGGTATAGCCCTAAGGATGGAAAACTTTCTTTTATAGGGGAATTTGATAGTAAAATTACTCCTTTTCTCTATGATGGCAGTTATAACCGAGATAATGATCAGGTATTGATTGCTGTAGATTCAAATAAGAATTATATTTCTACCAAATGGTTCGAACTTCCCATGGTAAATCAATAGTGTTTTGAGGAATACAGCCAAAAAGTCTTATTAAGTCTTAATGAAACGGGAAAAGTCAATGCGGAAATTGTAATTTTGAAAAAACACATTTACAAATGAAACGCATTGGCTTTTTCTTATTCTTTTGCATTCTTTCCTTGTATGGTCTGGCACAAGCTGAAAATGACAAGGATACGCTCATCATCCGACAAGATAAAATCAATGAATTTATCAATGAGATGAATGAGGTTGATAAAAGTATGGATTTTATAAACGAACCTCCTACATTGACACCTCCCGTTTTATCTGATACGCTGCGGATGCCAAAATTTGATTTAACTCCTCGTGAAGAAATGCCTAAAATATCTCCCTATACTTTTTCCGGGAATCCTTTCGGCCATGATTATATAGATGGACGTGCTTATCAGATTAATAATACAGGGATTCTGAGTGGTTATCATTCATTTCAAGGATTGCCTTCTATAGGCGAGGCACGCAATGTCGGGGTGATGTATACCCAGCGGCTCAATGATTTTATAACCGTGACAGGAGGAGTATATGCTGCTAAATACAATGTATATGGAGTCCGCTTTAATGATTTCGGTGGTAAGGGAAAATTGTCTTTTCGCATTAATGACAGGATGAAAATTAATATGTTCGGCACATATTCTGTGTATAATGGATACGGCATGACTCCGGCCTCTCAGCTTTTTATGAATCAAAATTCATACGGAGGTACTTTGGAATTCAAAATATCGGATAGTTTCGGTATTGAAGCGGGGGCAGAGAGGGAATTTAATCCGATGACCCGCAAATGGGAAACCCATCCTATTATTATGCCGGTATTCTATAAATGATAAATTGTGTATCTTTACGGCATGAATGAAGAAATAGCAGAGTATTACGAAGAATTATACAGCTTTATATAGACGAGAACCAGCCATTAGAACGCCGTTACAGACAATTGCGTGAATCATTGGAGCGTGTGGTGCGTGAACGGATACAAGGGAATAGTTTGCAGACCACTGATTTGGCCGCCCGTATTAATTATGTAGCCACTCAATATGAACTGGATATAAAAGAGCAGAACCAGTTACATACATTTCGTTTGACTTCCAATGATATTTTGAATCATCGTAAGTTTCCTGCCAAAGAAGAGTTTCTACGTGATTTACGTGCAGTGGCTTTTGCGTATAGGAAGATGTTTGCACAAGATATTCCTTTGAAATTATTCTCGGTTCTTCCTAAACAAGAAATAACATCTTTAGGGAAAAAAGAAAAGAAGGAATACATCCGTCGTATACGGGTATGCTTTGATTATGCCGATGATACCTATCTGTATGTACATCCTGTAGATATAATAGCTGATGAACCTATTCGGGTTGTTTATAATAAACCCGGTATAAACCATGAATTTGAAGAAACTATAAAGGAACTTTGGCGATATGCCCAGCTTAATCTTTTGGATGTTTTTGTAGATAGGGAAGGAATTTATACCCCTTCTTTTATCGTATTGGAGCCGGATTATCTAATAGATATCAGTTCACTGGCAGAATGCTACAAGGATTATGGCAGCCATCCGGCAAATTACTTTTTAAGCCGGTTGGTTCCGATTGATAACGCCCGGCCTTTGCTGCTGGGAAATATAGCCAATCTTTTTCTGGATGAATGGATACATGCAGGTGAGGAGGAACCGGACTATATAGACTGTATGAAGAAGGCGTTCCGGCAGTATCCCATCGAACTGGCTGCTTGTGCCGAACTTCGTGACCCGTCCAAAGAGAAAGAGTTTGCCAAGGATTGCCGGATGCACTTTGAGCATATACGGGATATCGTGCAGCATACTTTTCTGGAACCTGGTTATAACTTGGATAAAAAGGATGCTGTTCTGGAACCGTCTTATATTTGTGAGGCATTGGGTATTCAGGGACGTTTGGACTATATGCAGCGGGATATGAGCAGTTTTATCGAAATGAAATCGGGAAAAGCAGATGAATTCTCCATACAGGGAAAAGTGGAACCCAAGGAAAACAACAAGGTTCAGATGTTGCTATATATGGCGGTACTGGAATACAGCATGGGACAGGATCGGCGGCGTATGCATCCCTATTTGCTTTATACCCGTTATCCTTTATTATACTGCCAGAGCATCGTGGGCTCAGGTAAGGCGGGTTATCAATCTGCGCAACCGTATTGTTGCTGCCGAGTATGGGGTACAATTCCATAATCATTCTGATTTTACACGAAATTTGTTAGCGCAAATTAATCCGGAGGTAATGAATGAAAGAAAGTTGCGTGGAAAATTCTGGGAACAGTATCTGAAGCCTTCTATCTCACGTTTCCGAGAAAAACTGTCGGCATTGGAACCTTTGGAGCAGGCCTATTTCTATACGCTTTATAATTTCATTACAAAAGAACTTTATACCTCCAAATCGGGGGATGTGGATTATGAAGGACGTGCAGGGGCTTCAGCTCTTTGGCTGAGTACACTGGATGAGAAACGTGAGGCAGGGGAAATATTATATGATTTGCAGATCATTGAGAATAAGGCGTCACAGGTTCATAAGGCTTATATACTCTTGTCCATTCCGCAATATGACGAAATGTTTCTTCCTAATTTCCGTACAGGAGATGTGGTTGTATTGTATGAGCGTAATCATGATTCGGATAATGTGACCAATAAAATGGTTTTTAAGGGTAACATCGAGCAGATTACAGATACAGAATTGCGTATTCGGCTACGTGCCACACAGCGTAATGTTTCGGTCTTTCCTCCGGACAGCCGTTATGCTGTAGAACATGATACGATGGATACTACATTTCGCAGTATGTATTTGGGACTTTCTGCTTTTCTGGATGCGAATACGGAAAGACGGGAGTTGTTGCTGGGACAACGTTCCCCCCGCTTTGATTCGTCTTTTGATGAAGCTATAGCGCAGGCCGGTGATGATTTTGAGAGAGTGGCGTTGAAAGCGCAAGCGGCCCGTGATTACTTTCTTCTGGTGGGACCTCCCGGAACAGGAAAGACTTCAAGAGCGTTGCGTAGAATGGTGGAACATTTTTATGCAACATCATCTATGCAGATATTGTTACTAGCTTATACCAACCGGGCTGTGGATGAAATATGTCAGTCACTTTCTTCTATACCTCCGGTATAGATTATATACGGGTGGGAAGTGAACTTTCCTGTGATGTACGTTTTAGAGGACATCTGTTGGAGAATATATTGGCGGAATGTAACAGCAGGCGGGAGGTGAATACCCGTATGACAGATTGCAGAGTGTATGTTGGAACCGTGGCCTCTATTGCGGCTAAGGCTGAACTTTTTAAATTAAAACGTTTTGATGTAGCCATAGTGGATGAGGCTACCCAAATATTGGAACCCCAATTGTTGGGTATTCTGTGTGCCAAGTTTGCCGATGAAAGAAATGCAGTCGGTAAATTTATTCTGATAGGTGATCATAAACAGTTACCTGCCGTTATTTTGCAGAATAGCGGACATTCTGAAGTGCATGATGAGGGGCTGAGGAAGTCGGACTTTTTAATTTAAAAGATTCTCTGTTTGAGCGGCTTTATCGTTTTCATTTAAAAGAAGAATCTCCTAAAGCGATAGATATGCTTTGCCGTCAGGGGCGTATGCATCCGGGAGTGGCTTTTTTTCCCAATAAAGCATTTTATGCTGGAAGATTGGAAGCTTTGGGACTACCTCATCAGTTGGAACACATAGAGGCTCCAGTACGTTTTATTCCTTCGGAACAGGATTTGGAGAGCATTTCCGGAAAGACAAACCAATATGAGGCACGGATTGTTGCCGATTTGGCCAGAGAGGTGTATCTGGCTTATGAAGAGGAATTTGATCCGAATCGAACGTTAGGGATCATTACTCCTTATCGAAGTCAGATTGCTTTGATACGTAAAGAGCTTCAGACATTGGCTATTCCTGCTCTGAGTAGGATTTCCATTGACACGGTAGAACGGTATCAGGGCAGCGAACGTGATGTTATTATTTATTCTTTTTGTGTGAATCACCTCTATCAATTAAGGTTTCTGCCTAACCTGACAGAAGAAGACGGCGTACAGATTGACCGTAAGCTGAATGTCGCTTTAACGCGTGCACGCAAGCAACTTTTTATCACAGGAGTCCCTGAAATATTAAATCGTAATTCTATCTATCAACATCTTCTGAAAACTATTTATTAGGGAAAACACACCACAGACTACTTAGATGTGTAGTCTGTGGTGAATTCTTTAATTAGGCATCAACCGGTTTGTATTTGGGAACCAATGCTTTCATGATAATCCAACCAACTAAATAAGCTACGGCACATACACAGAATATGATGAAGTAGCCGGCAGGTTTCCCTTCGAATCCCATAAAAGTCATATTCGTTTCTGCTGCATAGTCAAACAGTCTGCCTGATCCCATATTAATGCAGAATGAACCTATACCACCTGCCATACCACCAATACCTACGATAGTAGCGATGGTGCTTTTGGGGAACATATCGCCTACTACAGAGTAAATATTAGCAGACCATGATTGGTGTGCCGCACCTGCAATACCGATGATAATGATAGGATACCAATATGAATAATTGCCTAAAGGTTGGGCAAACAGTGCCAGCAATGGGAACAAGGCAAAGATAAGCATAGCCTGCATACGGGCTGCATACGGATTCTTACCAGTTTTGTTAATGATAATAGTAGGTAACTTACCACCATAAATAGATAACATGGTGATAGCGTATAATACGAAAATCAACATTTGTGCAGTACCTGTGTCTGAGGCGAAACCATATACATCCGAAATATATGCCGGAGTCCAGAAAAGGAAGAACCACCATACGCCGTCAGTCATGAATTTACCGACAAATACAGCCCATGTTTGGGGAAATTTGAAACATTGCAAGAATGAAATCTTCTTGTTGTCAAAGTCGTTGGCGGCAGCTTGTTGTGCTTTAGATTCTTCAGGATTGTTGTTGTCTTGTTCAATATATTCCAATTCGGCAGCATTCACGCGAGGGTTGACATTGGGTTTCTTGTAGAGGAACATCCAAAGTCCCATCCAGATGAAACCTAAGCCACCGATAACGATGAAAGCCATTTCCCATCCATTACCCACACCAATGCTTTGAAAATAACGCGCCAAGGGAGGAATAGTGATCGGAGCAGCTAACGCGCCTACTGTAGAGCCGGCATTGAAGATGGAAGTGGAGTATGCACGGTCCTTTTTCGGGAAATATTCGGCTGTCACCTTAATAGCTGCCGGGAAGTTTCCTGCTTCACCTACACCCAATACAATTCGGGCAGCAATAAAGTAATAAACGCTGGTAATGGCGATAGTTGAAGCGACAGCTCCTGTTGCAGAAAGCATTTCTTCTGCATTATGAATACCTAATGTCTCTTCGGTAGCCCAGCCGCACAATGCATGGAGACAAGCTCCTAAAGACCAGACGAAGATAGCCCAAAGATAACCTTTTTTAGTCCCCATCCAATCGATGAAACGACCGGCGAACAGGTTGGCGATAGCATATACTATAGAAAAAATAGCTGTGATATCTCCGTAATTCGAATCCGTCCAGTGAAATTCCGGAGCAATGAAGTCTTTCCAGGTTAGTGAAAGCACCTGACGGTCGAGGTAATTGACTGTAGTGGCAAAAAATAGCAGACCACAGATTATCCATCTGAAGTTTGTCATCTTCTCACCTACTTTTTGAAATGTACTCATGATAATAGATTTAATTATGTTTTTCTTATTAGACGCAAAAATAACCATTCTGTACCTATTCTCTATGCAAAAATTGGTGGAAAGCCTGTATAAATCGGTACAATGGTAAGATTTCTAAAAAAACATTCCGAATGTCGCAAAAAACCTAAAAACGGGTTGATTTCTTGCAACATTCAGAATGACAAGAGTTAATGAGTAATGGTGTGTACCATTCTACTTATCTCATATCTGTGTATTTTATTTCATCCTTGTCACTGTATTTCAGGTTTTCACCTCCCATACCCCAAATAAAGGTATAGTTGCTGGTACCTGCAGCGGCGTGGATAGACCATTCCGGAGAAGTAATGGCTTGTTCATTATGTAACCATACCAGACGTTCTTCTTGCGGTTCGCCCATCAGGTGGCAAATGGCATTTCCTTCAGGCAGGTTGAAATAGAAGTAGGCTTCCATACGACGGGTATGTGTATGGGCCGGCATGGTGTTCCATACAGAACCCGGAGCCAGTTCGGTAAGTCCCATCTGCAATTGATTTGTACCACCGTTTTTTACTCTTTCCAGCACATCCTTTACAATTAATTGGTTTACAATACGGTCGTTGCTGTCTTCCATTTTTCCATAATGATCTGAAATGGCCAAAGCATATTGTTTAGGATTTGCTTTTTGAAGTTTAGCGTCAGTAGTGATCAATTGAGTAACGTATGGTTTGTAAGCCGGTGCCGAATTGATATAGAATTTGGCCGGTTTGGTAGCGTCATTACTTTTGAAAGTAACCTCTTTATTTCCGCAACCTACATAGAGTGCTTCCTTGTATTTCATAGGATATTCTTTACCGTCTACAGTAACCACACCATCACCCCCTACATTGATGACCCCTAGTTCACGTCGTTCAAGGAAGTAAGTGATTTCCGGACCCAGTTCGCGGAAAGTTTCTAACTTTAGTATTTTGTTTACTGGCATAGCTCCTCCGTAAATAAGACGGTCATAAAGGGTGTATGTAACATTGATTTCATCCGGTGCCATCACCTTTTCCATCATAAATGAGCTACGAAGACGTTCTGTATCATAGTGTTTCACATCTTGCGGATGGCAAGCGGTCTGTACTTTGTAATTTACTTGAGCTGAAGCTGCCAAAGCAGAAACACTCAGCATCATTGCAATTGCTAATTTTTTCATAATCGTTATCTTTAAATTTTAATTTTTCATTGTTTTCTGGTATTTAATGATGGAACGACGGTTCAGCACCATTAAGAATAGTGTTATCAGTACTAAAATTCCGGAACCAATCCATTTGAATGAATAAGTCAAATGGAAAATAGCCCATGAGAAAGGACTTGAAGCAAAGTCCAACGCTCCCCCCTCAAAACCCGACGGAATATTTACGGCGGCATCTTGTGTCTTGGCATATACGTCATGTGCCGCTTTGGTAAAGTAAGGTGCCAGATCAGTTACAAAATACAGACCGATGGCCAGCACAACAAAACCAATGATGAAGGTTTTTACCACATTTCCTTTTGTGATAGGTAATACCAACGGGAATACGTAGAACATACCGGCTAACGAGGCCAATGGCAGGAATTCATTACCCGGAAGTACAACTGCCAATAAAATAGTAACAGGGATTAATAGCAATGATACAACTAATGTGGCCGGATGTCCGATAACCAAGGCAGGCTCATACCGATATTCAAGCCTACAGCACCTTTAAACTTCTTGGCGATCAGTTCGCGGGTAGCGTCCGAAATGGGTTTCAATCCTTCGATGAATAGGCTGGTAATACGGGGAATCAACTCCATTACTGCTCCCATCTTGATACCTAAACCTAGAATATAAGGAATCTTGTCTACTATTTCTTGTCCGTTTTTACAAGATAATGCACCGATGCCACATCCTACCAGGATACCCAGGAAGAGAGGTTCGCCTAGCAAACCAAATTTCTTTTTCATACCTTCCGCATCAATATTCAGTTTTTCAAATCCGGGTATTTTGTCCAATACCTTATTTATAATAAGAGCGAATGGCACAAAACCTGCACAGAAAGGTTGTGGAATAGAAATTCCTTCCATCTTATCATAGAAACCTTGGAACTTGTCTGCTGTGTAATCTGCTAAGATTAATGTGATGATATAACAGATAACAGCCGCGAAGAAGCCCCACAAAATACTATCTGTCGCAAAATAAACTACGGCTCCGATGAAAGCAAAATGCCAATAGTTCCATAAATCGATATTGACTGTACGGGTGGTCTTGGTCAATAGCATCAGAATATTGACAGCCAGACAAACCGGAATAATGAATGCCCCTACGGAAGTGTTATAAGCCACGGCTGCGGCAGCAGGCCATCCCATATCGAATACTTTCAGTTGCAGGCCATATATTTCGACCACCTTGCTTAAGGCCGGTCCCAGGCTGCTGGTCAGAAGTGCGGTAACCACTGATAAACCAACGAAACCAACACCTACCAACAGACCGCTTTTTAATGCTTTGCTGAATTTGATTCCGATACAAACGCCTAAGATTGTAAAAATTATAGGCATCATCACCGCTGCTCCTAAACCGATGATATAACTAAAAACTTGTTCCATTCTCTTGTGAATTAATAGTAAATGACTGTGTTTTCTACAATAGTATAAATTAAAAACTGCCCCAAAAATAAAACCTTTTCTCAACTTATCAAACCTGAAAGGCATAATAATTAGTAAAAAGACAATTTTTGAACGATTTTTATCGTTATCGTGCACAAAAATAACCGTTTTCGCACACGAATACCAAATAATACACTTAGTAGGTTGAAAAGTGCACACTGCTTTTCGAGAAAAATACTACTTTTGTTTCATAAAATAAATAGGTCTAATACTAAAAATAAACGTCTTCATGAAAAAGAATTCTATTTGTAAAATTATTGTGTCCGGTTTGCTTACGGCTGTTCCTTTGATGGGCATGGCTCAGCAGGTTTGTGGTAATAAGCCTTGGTCTGTACGTATGGCGGAATCAGAGATGGTGCGTTGTCCCGAATCCTGGCAATTGGATTTTCAGACCCGTTTGAAGTGGGATTACTGTCATGGCCTGGAACTTCAAGCTATGCTGGATGTATATGATGCATACGGTGATAAGAAGTTTTTTGATTATGCTGTGGCTTATGCTGATACAATGATTCATCAGGATGGCTCTATCGAAACTTATAAACTGGAGGAATATAATATTGACCGTCTGAATTCCGGAAAGATGCTTTTCCGTATTTACGAGCAGACTAAGGACGAGAAATACAAGAAAGCATTGGATTTGTTGCGCAGTCAGTTGGATACGCATCCTCGTAATGCCGATGGCGGTTTTTGGCACAAGAAGATTTATGAGAATCAGATGTGGCTGGATGGGCTTTATATGGGGCAGCCGTTCTATGCGGAGTATGCTTACCGTAACAACCGTGTGAATGATTATGCTGATATTATCAATCAGTTTGTTACAGTGGCTCGTCATAATTATGATCCGAAGACTGATTTATACCGCCATGCATGTGATGTGAGCAAGCGTGAAAAGTGGGCGGATAAAACTACCGGATTGTCACAACATTGTTGGGGACGCGCCATGGGATGGTATGCAATGGCTTGTGTGGATGTACTTGATTTTATACCGGAACACGAAGCCGGACGTGAATCTGTTATCGAAATATTGAATAAACTGGTTGCCCAGATTAAACGTACTCAAGATCCTGCAACAGGGGTATGGTATCAGGTGATTGACAGAAGTGGGGATGAGGGGAATTATCTGGAATCCTCTTGTTCTACCATGTTTGTATATACTCTGTTGAAAGCGTTACGTAAGGGATATATTTGTCCTTCGTACATGGAAGTGGCTAAAAAGGGGTATGAAGGGCTTTTGACCCAGTTTATAGAAGTGGACAATAAAGGGGTAGTTTCTATCACTAAGGGTTGTGCTGTCGCGGGTTTGGGAGGCAAGCCAGTGTATCGTACCGGAGATTATAATTATTATATAACTGAAAAAATACGTTCTAATGATGCGAAGGCAGTAGGTCCGTTCATTATGGCCAGTCTGGAATGGGAACGTTTGTTTCAGAAAAACAATTGTGGAACTGCATGTAAATAATAGGGGATGATATGATGAGTAAAGTTTTAGGATTATTGTTGCTGTTGGTTGTTGTTAGTGGAACATGGGCTCAGGAACGTCAGGATACAATTGTAGTTTCACGCGATGGAACGGGGAATTTTCGTACTTTGCAGGAGGCTATAGAGAGTGCGCGGGCTTTCATGGATTATACTGTTACGATCTATGTGAGGAACGGAGTATATAAGGAGAAAGTGATTGTTCCTTCATGGGTGGAAAATATAGATATTATAGGTGAAGATCGTGATAAGACGATTATACTTATGATGATCATGCGAATATAAATAAAATGGGTACTTTCCGCACTTATACGGTGAAGGTAGAGGGTAGTGATATCACTTTTAAAAATTTGACTATTGAGAATAATGCGGCTCAGTTGGGACAGGCGGTAGCTTTACATACGGAAGGTGACCGTTTGAAATTTATCAATTGTCGTATCTTGGGTAATCAGGACACTATTTATACCGGTGCTAAATTTACCCGTCTTTATTTTAAAGATTGTTATATTGATGGTACTACTGACTTTATTTTCGGTCCTTCCACCGCTTTATTTGAAGATTGTATTATTCACAGTAAACGCAATTCGTATGTAACGGCTGCTTCTACTCCGAAAGAGGCTAAATATGGATATGTCTTTAAGCACTGTAAGCTGACGGCAGAACCGGGAGTTGATAAAGTGTATTTAGGTCGTCCTTGGCGTCCATATGCTTATACCTTATTTATAGAATGTGAGTTGGGGAAACATATTGTTTCTGCCGGATGGCACAATTGGGGCAAGCAGTCTAATGAAGAAACAGCCCGTTATATGGAATATAAAAATACCGGTGAGGGCGCAAATGCTTCGGAAAGGGTGGCATGGAGCAAACAGTTAACAAAGAAAGAAGCTGAGGCGGTGACGGTCGATGCTATTTTTCGTACTCAAAGTAATTGGAACCCAATAGACTAGATTGATTTTGTAATTGCTTGAAAAGGAGACTTCTACGTTGGTGGAGGTCTCCTTTTTTTGTTGTGTTGAATAATTGGAACCCGTGAAAAATACCTAATAAATCCACATAAAAAGATAAAAACTACACATCAAGGTAACGTTATATACGTAATTTTGCAACAGTGAAACTAAGGTCAAAACCTTAAAAAAACATTTTAATAACTATAAAAACACATCTTATGAATCTAAAAGAATTAGCTAGAAAAGCTATCTCAACTCTCTTTTTGAGTATGCTTTGTTTGGTTGCTTTTGCTCAAACCGCAACAGGTTTGGTGAAAGACAAGACAGGCGAACCCATGATTGGTGTGAATGTATTGGTAAAGGGAACAACCAATGGTACAATCACGGATTTCGATGGTAAGTTTTCAATTCCGGATGTTCCGAGTAATGCTACTTTAGTGGTTTCCTATATTGGGTATCTTACCAAAGAGGTAAAATCTGGAAAAGATTTGGTCATTGTATTGGAAGAAGATAACAAGACTTTGGATGAAGTCGTTGTTATTGGTTATGGTACGGTGAAAAGACGTGATTTGACTGGTTCTGTCGCTTCTGTTACCGGGGAAAAATTAGCGGCTAATCCGGTTGCCAATGTCGCACAGGCTTTACAAGGACAATTGCCTGGTGTGAGTGTGACTTCTCAAGACGGTCGTCCGGGTGCAGGTATGTCTATTCGCATTCGTGGAGGTGGTTCTATTACTCAGTCTAATGACCCCTTGTTTATTGTAGATGGTGTTCAAGTTAGTGGAATTGATGATATTCCTGCTGACAATATCGAAAGTATTGATGTGTTAAAAGATGCTGCTTCTACGGCTATTTATGGTGCTCGTGGTGCTAACGGTGTAATATTGGTTACTACTAAGGGAGGCAAGGATGGCCGGGTTTCTGTCAAATATAATATGTATTATCAGATGAAGGAGAATCCAAAATTATTGGAAACTATGGATCCTTATGATTATGTATATAATACATGGGCATATATGAAGAGTTTGGGAGATTCTTATGGTGATGGAGTTGCCAGATATTTTGGATTAGGATCCAAGTATGGAAATCATTTGAATGAATATAAAAATATGACCACTCATAATTATATAAATGATTTGATGCAGACTGCGTCTTCTTGGAATCATGATGTATCTTTATCTGGTGGTACAGACAAAACTAAGTTTTATTCATCAGTTAACTATATGGATGATGAAGGTATCCGTGTGAAGTCTGGTTTCCAACGTTGGAATGCGAATTTCAAATTGACGCAAAAAATTAATAAAAAGTTAACTGCGGACTTTGATTTGCGTTATAGTGAAATAGAAGTTAATGGATCAGGTTTTGGTAATGCAACCTCTGCTTACACTTATCGTCCTGTGGATAATCCTTTGGGTGATGCTTCTTTTACCGCTGGATTTGGTCAAGGTGATACAAATATGGAAGAGACTAGTAATCCTTTGTATTACTTGGATACTGTAGATTATATAAAAAACATGTACCGTATCCGTGCAAAAGGTGCTTTAACTTGGAATATTATTAAAGGCTTGACGGCAAAGACGGAATTATCGTTAAATCGTAATTGGAACCAGGAAAAGACATGGGATGCAGGACAGACAGAAAAAGATAATAGTTCTGCTAAATTGAAGAAAAGTGATGGTTACGGTGTGCGTTGGGCAACTACTTTGAATTATGAAGTACAGGGGCTTGGAGATGATCATAATTTGTCTTTCTTGGTTGGTAATGAAGTCTTGGCTTCAAAGTCAGATTACACTGAAATATATGGTGTAGGGTATCCTGAAGGATTTACAATGGATGATGCGTTTGGTATGATTAATATGACTACTCCTTCATTGGGACAAGATTATTTTAAAGGTGAGATAGGTACTCCTAATCATACTTTATCTTGGTTTGGTCGTGCTAATTATTCTTATAAAGGTAAGTATCTTTTAACAGCTACATTCCGTGCTGATGGTTCTTCTAAATTTGCACCTAGTCATCAGTGGGGGTATTTCCCGGCTGCTGCGGCTGCATGGAGAATTTCAGATGAAGCTTTTATGGAAAATACAAGAGATTGGTTGGATAATCTAAAACTTCGTGTATCGTATGGTACTTCTGGTTCTGATAATATTGATGCTTCTTTATGGAGAGAAACATGGAAAACAGAACAAATTACAGTGGATGGTGAAAAGGTAACCACTTATGTACCTGGTGATATGAAAGGAAATCCTGATTTGAAATGGGAAACTACTATTAGTCGTAATTTAGGTGTTGATTTTGGTTTCTTTAATAATTGGGTTCGTGGTAGTTTGGACTATTATTGGAATACGACAAAGAATATTTTAATGAAAGTGCCGATTGATGCAGCGTCTGGTTATAGCTATCAGTTCCAAAATGTAGGTAAAACCTCAAATAAGGGAATTGAATTGGCTTTAGGCTTTGACATTGTTCGTGGTAAAGATTTTAATTTAGGTGTAAACTTGACTTATAATTATAACAAGAATAATATTGACGAACTGATGGACGGAGTCTTGGCAGATACGAGAGCTATGAATGATTGGGGTTCATCTATGGCTAAGCCTGCTTATGATTATATTATCCGTGAGGGGCATCCTGTAGGTACTATCCAAGGTTTTAAATCTGAAGGATATTATACGATTGATGATTTTACTTATGCGGATGGTAAATACACGTTGAAACCAGGGGTTCCGGATATTCAAGGTATTGTGAATTATCCGGATGGAGTTAAAGTGCTGGCTGCGGATGGACAAACCGCTGTACCGGGTATGCCTAAATTTGCAGATACAACAGGTGATGGTGTTGTGGACGAGGATGACAAAACGATTATCGGCGAAGCTATGCCACAACATACAGGTGGTTTTACAATTAACGGTAATTGGAAGGCAATCGATTTCTCTGTAGGCTTTACTTATCAGATTGGTGGTGATGTGTATAATGCCAATGCAATGCACTCCTTGATGGGAAATAAAGACAATTCCGCTGGTCAGAATCGTTTGAAGTTCGTTTCTGAAACTTTCAAATATTATGATGTTGATACAAACGGTGACTTGATGCTGGTGAAAGATCCTACAGCTTTGGCGGCTCTTAACGCGAATACAAATTACAGTTCTTTCTTCTCTGAATATGGAATCGTAAGTTCTAAGTTTATTGAAGATGCGTCTTATTTGCGTTTGAATACATTGACAGTAGGTTATACTTTCCCAAAAAATTGGATGAATAAGATTGGATTACAGAATGCACGTGTGTATTTTACAGGAAGTAACTTGTTCTGTATTGATGGGTATTCTGGTATAGATCCGGATGTAAACACGAAGACTGATGGTAAGGATGGTTTTCCTACACCTTATTTTGATTACCAGTCTTATCCTAAGGCTAGAACTTATACCTTTGGTGTTAATTTAACTTTCTAATTAATGGAGATGAATCGTATGAAAAAAATAGTATATTCAACACTTTTCTTTGCTGGAATGTTTTTGACTACAGCATGTAGTGATTATTTGGAGGTTGGCTCTCCTTCTATTGTAGATTCGGATTTTGTCTTTTCTAATCCGACAACAGCACGTGCCGCATTAGACGGTGCTTATGAACAGTGGAGGGATTGTGCGCAGAATAAGGTTTTTGGCGATGGATTGTTTTATGCTGCTGATATTGCCGGGTCTGATATAGAACGGCACCCGGAGTCTTTCTCTAATCAGTTGGGGCGCCATTATCCGGAATGTCTTTATCAAACGGTACATATGCAAGTAGTTATGGATTGACTTCGTATTTGAAGGAGAATGATATTTATGCTAGCTTGTATGCGGTTGTAAGCAAAGCCAATGCGGTGATAACATCCATGGAAAATGCGGAAAATTTTGAATCGATCATCAATGGTGGACAATCAGAGATGGGGCAAATGTATGGTGAGGCGGTAGCTATGCGTGCTACGGCTTATCGTGAACTGTGTAAAAATTTTGGAGATGTTCCTTACGTTGGCGTTTATGGTGTTGTGCCTAAAGGTTTGGTTTCCCGTGATTCTATTTATGATGTATGCATTGAAGATTTGCAGAAAGTGGAACCTTTGATGTACACCATTGGTTCTATTCCCGGCATTGCTGCTGCCAATAAAAATTATTTTTCTAAAACTTATGTGCAGGCTTTGATTGGAAGAATGTGTTTGGATGCAGCTGGATATCAGACTCGTCGTGGCGATATAAAACGTGTAAACGGAAAAGGGGAAATCATGACATTTGAAACCAAAGGGAAAGAAAATAATGGAGCTACTTATGGACGTCGTTCTGACTGGCAAGACTTGTACTCAATAGCTAAAAAATACTACGAGGCTTTGTTGGCTGATCCGGGTAATGCACAGTTTCATTTGACTGATCCACGGGGTGCCTCGGATAAATCCGGACGTACTTTTAATAATCCGTACCAGTATTTCTTTGAACAGATGCATATGGATGATGCTATTTATGCGGATGAGTCTATTTATGAATATCCCATGCAGCAAGGTGGTGGAAATGATGGTCGCCCCTATTCTTTCGGTCGTCCTTCGTCTGGTGGCTCAAAGGCTGCGTATCCATGTAAGAGCTATGGACAGGGACGTATAAATCCTGCTTATTTTTATGGAGTCTTTGATCCGAATGATATGCGTCGTGATGTGAGCATTACTATGACCGGCAGTAATGGTAAAGGGGTTGAGAAGTTAATTCCTTTTGTTCCCAACTCAAAAGCTGAAGGCGGTGGCTTGACATTGAATAAATGGGATGAGAATCGTCAGGCTAATCCATGGGTGGCAGCACAACGTAAATCAGGTATCAATGGTCCGTATATGCGTATGTCTGAAGTTTATTTGGGCTATGCGGAAGTATGTGCGGCATTAGGTGATGTGGTTACAGGTAAACAATATTTAAAAACGGTTCGTGAACGTTCGTTCCCGCAAGGTTTGGCTAACACAGATGCTTTTATTGCATCTTTTGGTAATGACTTAGTTCGTGCGATTATTGAAGAACGAGGGTTTGAATATGCAGGTGAAGGTGATCGTCGTTGGACATTGATTCGTTCTGGTTATCTTCCGGAAGATATAAAAAGAATCAAAGATATGACTAAAGCTATGATGGATGGTTTGGCAACTAAAGGTTATTATGAGTTTGAAAATGGTAATATTATTTCTGCTTATATATGGACAAAATTAGTTGATGCAAAAACTATATATGGTCATCGTTTGACAGCACAGTGTCCGACAGACAAGGTCAATGATCCGGTGCTTTATCCAGGATGGCGCGGACAAAAGGATAATTGGGAAGAAATGGGATTGAATTATGGAAGTTCGACTCCTGCTACCAATTTAGCAATAAAAGGGTTGTTTGAAATAGTGTCTGAAGAAGAGGCAGCATCTCTTGAAAGCCAAGGATATGCTAAAGTTAATTGGGGTATTGATTTGGTTGATTATAGAGATGAATATGATAAGTATCTGTTTTGGGATTATGATTACGTTTCGGCTCCTATCTATTTGTGGCCGTTTACTCCTAATGTAATGGCTGCCGGTGGCTTTACGAATGGTTATGGCTTTAAACAGGAATAATAATTCATTCGTTAAACGAAAATAAACGTATGGGGAGAGGGCGTATTGTAAATGCTCTCTCCTTTTTTGTGTTTCTTAAAAATGTATTTTTAAACAAGCATTCCTGTTATTATCGCATTGACAATTTGAACTTAAGGTTTGCTTTCTTAAAGTTTGTAATTTCTGCTACCATAGCTGTACCATTTTACCGAATCACCTATGGATAGGGAGATGTAGGGGGCAGCAGAGTAATCAAACTTTGTTGTAGGAAGTTACAATAAGAAAGGTCAGAAATACTTTTTTTGTTGATAGGATTTGGTTTTGTTT
>ENA-OQBT01000300-OQBT01000300.1-human-gut-metagenome-genome-assembly--contig:-NODE-300-length-33203-cov-2.798797_pt1 | contig 33203 bp, 46 predicted proteins | sample MGYA00242749_ERZ504557 | MGnify/ENA primary metagenome ERZ504557 (study PRJEB26092, sample SAMD00036243) | human gut metagenome | host: Homo sapiens | study: EMG produced TPA metagenomics assembly of... | reverse complement strand
TGTTACGAGATCACAGAGGGTTATCCTTAGAAAGACGATTAAAAGCGGTCTATTGGTGGTGTTACGAGCACTCACCTAGACCGCTTCCTGTTGCTGAAATATTAAAATGTATGCCTACAGATAAAACCATTGCTGCTACTTACCGTAGGATAATGCGGAATAACCGTCCTGATAATATCTTACCGCAATGGGGCGATGCCATCGTCTGGAATGAGTTTCATATGTCCACGGAATTTCCAATTTATTGGGATTAACTAAAAAAGCCACACACACTTTTTGTCCTATAAGCCTATATTCAATTAACAAACTCAAAATTTTAATTTTTTTCCTTAGTCGATTCACCATCGGCTACATTATTTCTACCCTTAATAAAAGCATTTACTACTGCAATTAGGCCAACACCGCCAAATATGGTACCCGCAACAGAATGGTCAGATAAAATTAAATTAGCACCATAAAAAACTGCTGTCATCGCAAAAACAAACGCAAAAATCAATCCCCATAGACTATCTCTAGAGTCAGATTTTACTACAATTTTCTCCAACTCTCTACGATGGGCTCCTTGTTCTTCAGCCATCTTAAGAATTCTATCTGCAGCTCCCGGGCAAATCTCTTCATATTTTCTAAATTCTTCCGGACTCGGCAATGGACCTTGTCTAAAAGATATATGCTGTTGAATAGTGCTATTATTATTGGACGATTTATCCAAAACAACTTCAGGTTCTATAGCCTTATTATCACTTTCATCTTGCCAATTATTCTTAGTTTCAGAAATTTCTCTGACACTCTTTTCTATACTCTACCATCGCATTTGATACGTCAGAACCTACGGTTATCCAATCTCCATGTAAAGCTTCTTCATTTGTCTTGTTTAATATCCTATCATTTTTCATGCGGCGCGCTTTTATTGGTTCAAACAAATTAAACATTCCACACAAAAAATGCGTTGAAATCGCAATAATTGTTCCATAAACACACCTCCTTAATCTTATTTTTATTATACGCTACTATATGTGAATCTGCAATGGACTTAACACTACACTTATAGCAAACTCACAGATCATTATATAAAAAAGCCTCTTTTCTTATATCTGTTGCTTATTTCACTTATTTAACTTTTTCCCTTCTTACACACATCGCTTATTCCTCTACCACAACTACACACATTGCTTATTACTCTAAATCAGACCTCCCCCATGTTTAAGGAGACATATATTCCCACTACCTCCCCGCCGGCCAAATTAGACTGCGCTGACACTGAAAAGGGACCTTCTCTCTAGGCACTATGATAATTTCAAAACAAAAAAATAATATCCTCTAAGCAAACTTTTCGAGCTTGACTCGCCAGTTTGCGTGAGGATATATTTTTTTGTTGAAAACTAGTACTCTAAGAGAAGGTCCCTTTTAAAAGTCGCGCATCTAATTGGCCGGATCCCAGATTTTGGGAATATATATCTCCTTAAACAACTTTATCGCAAACTGATCCGTCAACCCCGCCACATAGTCCACGATATCCGTCAGCGTAATAATTCTATTCGGATCCACACCCTGTCTTACCACTTCATGGCGTAAAAGTTCCGGATTATCCAAATAATACAAAAACAAATATTTCACCACATGAGCTGCCCGATTGCGGTCCGGGATTAAAGAAGGAGCCCGATATACCGCCTCAAACATAAAACGGCGAAACTCATGCATTACGTATTCCACTTCCTTCGACATATGAATTTCCGGTTTATCCATGGATTCTCGTACCATATCCATAACCATAGTCGTAATCATCTGGGATGGCGTTGTGCCCAAAACAGAGCGCACCGATTCCGGCAAATCGTTAGAGGATAACATGCCCGCACGCTGGCATCATCAAAATCATGACACAAGTAAGCTATTCTATCGCTAATCCGAATAATCTGACCTTCCAAAGTAAGCGGTATGTGCGTGCCCGTATGCCCCAAAATACCATCGCGCACTTCCTTTGTTAAATTGAGCCCGAGGCCATCTTTTTCAAGAACTTCCAAAGTCCTAAGACTCTGCTCATTATGGTTAAAATGCCCCACCATATCGCGCAGTGCATATTCCCCCACATGGCCAAACGGCGTATGACCCACATCATGGCCCATGGCAATGGCTTCAACCAAATCTTCGTTAAGACGCAGCGCCCGCGCAATGGTTCGGCCGATTTGACCAACTTCCAAGGTATGTGTCATCCGAGTGCGATAGTGATCCCCCGGTGCAATATACACCTGTGTCTTATGCTTCAAACGACGAAAACATTTGCTGTGAATAATTCTATCGCGGTCACGCTGAAATGCCGTACGCAAATAATCCGGTTTCTCTTCACGATCACGGACCGCAAACTTACTCTTTGCTGCATAAGGGGATAAAATTACTTCTTCTCTCGCTTCAATTTCTTCTCGGATTGTCATATAGCCTCCTGTTGCCATATTTACCCTCCACCGGGCTATGAGCCAACTACGCATCCATTATCGCAGTTCTTTTTAATATAGCTCACTTTTAATAAGTTTTACTTAATGCAATAATACGGCATAACGTAATCAAACGTCAATGCCGTATTGTTTTAGCGACTCGCTTCCTGTTGCTTATTGCGCTCAATAATCTGCATTACAAACGAAGCCGTTTCTTCGATAGATTTATTGGACACATCAAGGATAGGACAATGAACGCGGCGCATAACAGCCCTTGCATAGGCCAATTCTTCTTCAATACGAGCAATATTGGCATAATTGGCTTCACCGTCAAGGCCCATAGTGCGTAAACGTTCACTGCGAATATTATTTAATTTGTATGGATCGATGATAAGACCTACTACCTTTTTAGGCGGTATTTTGAATAATTCTTCCGGCAATGGCACTTCCGGCACCAACGGCAAGTTGGCGGCTTTGATTTTTTTATAAGCTAAGAACATAGATAACGGCGTTTTACTGGTACGGGAAACACCGATAATAACAATATCGGCCTTCTCAAACCCAGACGGATTTTTACCATCATCATATTTTACGGCAAATTCAATGGCCTCCACCTTTTTAAAATATTCTTGGTCCAACTTATGAATCATACCGGCCGTCAAACGAGGTTTTGTATCAGCAATGGTGCCCACTGCATCAAGAACAGGTCCCATAATATCAACGGCCTGAATCCCCATGTTTTCAGCTTCTTTATGCAAATATTGACGTAATGTAGGCGATACAATCGTGTGACAAATAATACTTTGTTCCTTCGCGGCCTCACTAATTACATCATCAATCTGGCTTTCCTGACTGATATAGGGAATGCGAATAATATCTATATTCTCCTTGTCGAATTGGCTCGCCGTCGCACGTGCTACGGACTCGGCCGTTTCGCCCAAAGAGTCGGAAATTGCAAAAATAACTTTATTGTTCTCCATGCCACACCTCAATTAAATCTATTAAGCGAACTCATTTCACTTTTTATTTTAATATGTCTAATCACAATGTGCAATATTACTTTACACCGCAATCTAAAAATAATTTAGTTACGGTCGTTTTAGAAATACGGCCCAACACTTTGTATCGACGACGGCCGTCATCTTCTCCCCGTTCCACAACGGGCAGACAGTCCACTTCATAATCAATCATACGCTGTGCCGCTTCTACCACACTGTCTTCGGCGGTGCAGGAAATCATCTTGCTCACGGGTGTCATAATCATGGAAATCGGCATCGTCTTCGGATCATTTTGACCGATGGCGGCTCGCAATAAGTCCTTACGAGATACAAGCCCCAATAAGTAGCCGTCATCACAAATAAGGACGGTCCCCACATCTTCGGTAAACATGGTAACAATCGTATCATACAGATTCGTATCCGCCGTTACAGCTACGGCCTGCGCCATCACCTCACCTACGTAAATTGCCGAATTTCATTGGCAATAGGGCTCACACCTTGCTGACCGACATAATAATACCCTACCTTAGGCCGTGCATCTAAGAGGCCCATCATGGTCAAAACGGTCAAATCAGATCGCAAGGCAGAACGGGTTAAATCTAATTTAGCGGCAATGGCTTTCCCCGTAATCGGGCCTTCTTCTTTTACAATATGTACAATTTGGTCTTGCCGTTTAGTTAATTGCAAAACAGCCCCTCCTTTTATACTTTTTATAAAAACAGGAGGCTACATGTAGCCTCCTGTCGCATTACACAGTAGTATTACCACTCTAATTCATTGCCAAGATTCCGGCCACGACCGGTCACAGCGTCAAGCATAATACGTTGTTCCAATTGAGCCACCATTTTTTTAGTTGCTTTTACCGCATCAGGATTTACCGAAATAGAATCGATACCGCTGCGCACCAAGAATTCACAGAATTCAGGGTATACGCTCGGAGCCTGACCACAGATGGATACTGTTTTGCCATCGCGGTGAGCTACTTCGATTAAGTGATGAATAGCACGGCGAACAGCCAAATTGCGTTCATCATAAATGTGTTGAACTGTTTCATTATCACGGTCACAACCGAGGATTAACATCGTCAAGTCGTTAGAACCGATGGAATAACCATCAACATATTGGTTAAATTGATCAGCCAAGATAATGTTGGAAGGAATTTCAGCCATGAGCCAGATTTTGAAGTCCGCACTGCGAGCTAAACCGTTTTCAGCCATAACACGGGTAACTTCAGCAGCTTCCTGTACCGTACGGCAGAATGGAATCATAACCTGCAAGTTTTTAAAACCATATTCTTCACGCACTTTTTTAATGGCCTGCAATTCCAATTGGAAAGCCGGTGCGTATTTAGGATCATAGTAGCGGGAAGCACCGCGCCAGCCGAGTAAAGCACTGGATTCATGCGGTTCATGTTTGTCGCCGCCCTTAAGGTCACGGTATTCGCTGGATTTGAAATCGCTGAGGCGAAGTACAACCTGACGAGGCGCCAAAGCCTGACAAACTTTGCGCATACCTTCAGCCAATGTATCAATGGCAAATTGACTGCGGCCGGTTTCAATTAAATGTAACGGATGTTCATGAATGAAGGTAGTCCAAATAAATTCTTCACGCATAAGACCAATGCCGTCGCATGGAAGTACGCCGTATTTTTCAGCTAAATCAGGATCACCCAAGTTCATGTATACTTTAGTGCCTGTTACCGGGATGTATTCGCTTACTACTTGTGCCGAAGCTTCTTCTTTCGGTTTAACCGCATCTTCAAGCATACCGTCATACACGATACCATTAGTGGCATCAACCGTAATTAACTGACCGTCACTGATACGGTGCGTTGCTTCTTCACTGCGACTCTTCGTGCCAACGATACAAGGAATGCCTAATTCACGACTTACGATAGAAGCATGACAAGTCATACCACCGGCGTCCGTAACGATAGCTTTTGCCTTTTCATAGCCGGTACCCAGTCAGGAGCCGTCATAGTCGTTACGAGGATTTCCCCTTCTTTGAAGCTGTCGATATCGGCCGGATCAAGGATTACATGAGCTTTGCCGGCAGCTTTACCGGGACTGGCCGGTAAGCCTTTAACTACGATTTCACGAGTTGTGGTAGTCGGTGCATCTGTTGCTTTTTCAACCGGCTTCACTTCTTTATTCTTGCGGGACCATACAGTTTCCGGACGAGCTTGCAAAATCCAAATCTTGTTGTCCCGTTCGTCTACGCCCCATTCCATATCCATGTAGCAGCCATAATGTTTTTCGATGGCTTTGGCATAAGTTGCTAATTCTAAAACCTGTTCATCTGTAATAACCTGAGTTTTTGCTTTTTCTTCAGGAATTACAATTTCAGCACAATCGCCGTCCGGATTACGAACTAAGGCGATATTTTTATCATTAATCATACGGTTAACAATCTTCATATCTTTTTTGTTGACCGTAAAGTTATCCGGTGTAACCGTACCTTGTACTACATATTCGCCAAGACCCCAAGAGCCTTCAATCAAGATGCTTTCATCATTGCCTGTAACGAGGTCAACGGTAAACATAACGCCTGCCGCTTTGGAGAATACCATCATCTGAATGGCCGCACTCAAAGCAACCGTCATATGGTCAAAACCTTGTTTTACACGATAGTAAGTAGCACGGTCGGTAAACGTAGAGGCGTAGCATTCTTTAACTTTCTGAATGATAACGTCCGCACCGCGTACGTTTAAGTAGGTATCTTGTTGGCCAGCAAAGCTGGCATCCGGTAAGTCTTCGGCGGTAGCACTGGAACGAACCGCTACAAACGGATTTTCTTCTTTAACTTTTTCACCGAGTTCAGCGTAAGCTTTTTCAATAGCATCAGCCAACTCTTTAGGCATTTCCGCATCGCAAATTAATTTACGGATATTCGCACAAATTTCACGAAGTAATGCGGAGTTTTCCACATCATCTAATTTATCAAGTTCTGCTTTAATTTTATCTTCTAAACCGGTTTGCTCCATAAAGAACCGATAGCCATGAGCCGTGGTAGCAAAACCATACGGTACCGGCACATTGGTAGAGGACGTCATTTCCCCTAAGGACGATGATTTACCACCTACTAACGCCACATCTTCACGTTTTAATTCGTCAAACCAAAGTACATATGCATTTTCACGATTCATTATATGAAACCTCCTGAATAAAAGAAATACATCAACTACATAAATAGTATAACACATTTAATTGTGTGTCAATCATTTTTTCAAATTCTGATGCACTATATAGAATATACAGAAGCTAGTGTATCACATATAAACGCTAGGCAAAAGAAAAGAGCAACCCTTTAGGAATGCTCACATTCGCTGAGGATTGCTCTTTAACTTAACTATTTGTAATAGCTTGTTGACGTATTGACATAACCGCGTCAATTAGTGCAACACATTTAACTGCAGATAAATTTAAGTGCAGATGCATTTAACTACAGATACATTTAATAGTAAATGTAATATCGCTTAACGGCACTATTAGTTAAATTTGATTTTGATAAATTTACGTTTACCCACCTGAAGAACCATGTCTTCAGCGAGTTCGATATTTTCATCGGAACATTTTTCACCGTTAATTTTGAAAGCACCGGCTTTAATGGAGCGACGGGCTTCACTGTTCGAGGCAGTAAGACCTGCATCGGTCAAAAGCTGTGGCACATATACAGGTTCGGTTGGTTTTGCCATCGCGTATTCAGGAATATCAGTCGGTAAATCGTGTTTTTGGAAAACGCGGATAAACTGTTCTTGTGCTTCATTAGCTGCTTCTTCACCATGATACAAGCGCACAATGGTATGAGCCAATTTCATTTTCGTGTCGCGCGGATGAGCTGTGCCGTTTTCTAAGGCTTTTGCCAATTCTTCCTGATCTTCGATGGACATATCCGTAACGAGCATGAAGTAACGCATCATGAGCTCGTCAGGATGGACATGGCTTTACCGTACATTTCCGTAGCCGGTTCGCTGATGCCGATGTAGTTGCCCAAGGATTTACTCATTTTCTGAACACCGTCAAGGCCTTCCAAAATAGGCATAGTAATGATAGTTTGAGGCTCCTGACATATTCTTCCTGTAAATGGCGACCCATTAGCAAGTTGAAAGTTTGGTCCGTACCGCCAAATTCAATGTCTGCATGTAAAGCAACAGAGTCGTAACCCTGCATCAAGGGGTACATGAATTCATGAACACCGATAGCACGACCTTCGCTGTAACGTTTTTGGAAATCATCGCGTTCTAACATACGCGCTACTGTATATTTAGCAGCCAGTTTCAAAACATCTTCAAAGGATAATTTGCTGAGCCATTCACTGTTGTAAACCACTTTAGTTTTGGACTCATCCAATACTTTAAAGATTTGCTCTTTATAAGTAGCCGCATTATGAGCAACTGCCGCTTCATCCAATGGCGGACGGGTTGCACTTTTACCGGTAGGGTCACCGATGCGAGCCGTAAAATCACCAATTAAAATTACGATTTGATGACCTAAATCTTGGAAGGTTTTTAATTTGCGCAAAACAACCGTATGGCCCAAATGAATATCTGGTGCCGTTGGGTCAAGGCCCAGCTTAATCGTTAACGGTTTGTTTTCAGCAATTGGATTTTGCCAATTTCTTCTTAAAATCTTCTTCAGGAAGTAAATTCTCCACGCCGTGTTTAATCAGACGCAACTGTTCTTCCAATGTCTTCATCAATCTTCCTCCTCGAATGCCCCAAACAGGCATGTATATGTACTTTAAAATTAATTATTCACTTTTACCGGACTTAGACGCACCGCCTCCGGAACTACGGGAACTGCCGGATCCGGATTTGCTGCTATCGGAGTCGGAACTGCTTTCTGCCGAATTGTCAGTACTTTCTACAGTAGCATCGTCCTTATCCTTAGCATCTTTTTTATCTTTGTCCTTATCTTTAGCTTTCGGATCTACCTTTGGAGCCACCGGCGCATAGCCCTGGTTAGCAATAGATGCTGCTCCCGGCGGAACTGTGAAATCACTGGCCGGAATTTCCATAGCATTTAAAGCTTGCGACATGAAATCACGCCAAATAACAGCCGGAACGGTACCACCGGTAATACCATCCAGTGTCTCAATACCATAGTCATCGCCCATCCAAACAGCGGCTACCAAATCAGGTGTATAACCTACAAACCAAGCATCTTTTGATTCATCGGTAGTCCCTGTTTTACCGGCTGCCGGGCGCCCGATAGATGCACCGCCACCGGTACCGCCGGACATTACGGATTCAAGCATATTCGTGATAACATAGGCATATTTAGGATCTACTACGCGCTGTTCTTCCGTACTGTTCTCTTCCACTACCTGGCCATTGCGGTCTACGATTTTAGTAATAGCCACCGGTTTAACTTTAACGCCGCCATTAGCCAAAGTACCATAGGCTACGGCATATCAATCGGTTTAACACCATTTGTCAAACCACCTAACGCAGCGGCCAAGTTATTATCTTTAGAGTCATCTAAAGTAGTAATACCTAAGCTGCTTGCCAAATTAAGAACTTTACGCATTCCTACAGCATCGGCGAGCTGTACGGCAATGGTATTAACGGAATGCTGCAAGGCATAGCACAAGGTCATTTGACCGGAATAGGTACCTTCATAGTTCTTAGGACTCCAACCGTTAAATTCAATTTTCTTATCGTCCATAACGGTGCCCGGCGTCATACCGTCCTGAATAGCTGCCAAGTAAACAAATGGTTTAAATGCAGAACCGGGTTGACGTTCAGCCAATACGGCACGGTTAAAGGAATCGTCACCACGACCACCAACCATGGCTACAATGTAACCATTATGCGGATTGATCGCAATTAACGCACCTTGCGGCTGTGTTAAGCCTTTGTCATCCGTATAGAAGTTCGGCAAATTATGCATAGCTTGAACCGCTGCATCCTGTGCCTTCATATCAATGGTTGTGTAAATCTTCAAACCGTCTTTATAGACAGCATCGTCGCCGTATTTTTCGGCGATTTCAGAAATAACATAGTCGATAAAGTACGACGCATTGTTATCGCTGTGAGCGGCTTCGGATTTTTCACGAAGACCCAAGTCTTCATCTTTCGCCTTATCCGCGGTAGCTTGGTCAATATAATCATATTTAACCATCTGCCCCAAAACAACAGCCTGACGCGCTTTACCCGCTTTGTAGTTGGTAAGCGGCGAATAATAGTTAGGACTTTGTGGCAAGCCGGCGAGCATAGCCGATTGTGCCAAATCCAAATCCTGAACATTTTTGCCAAAGTATACATGGGCTGCTGCCTGTACACCGTAAGCACCTTGACCGAAATATATTTGATTCAAATACATTTCGAGGATTTCTTGTTTCGTATAATACTGCTCAATACGAATGGCCAACATCGCTTCCATAATCTTACGTTTTAACGTACGATCCTGAGTTAAAAACGCATTACGAGCCAGCTGTTGCGTAATAGTACTACCGCCTTCGGCCACACCGTCATGGGCAATATTAACCCAAATAGCACGCATAATCCCGATAGGTCTACGCCATGGTGACTATAGAAACGATTATCTTCAGTGGCAATAAATGCATTTTGTAAATCTTTCGGAACCTGTGATAACTTCACCGGTAACCGGTTTTCAGTAGCATGGACAGTTGTAATCAAATTGCCATGCACATCGTAGATCTGCGACGAAGCAGCCGGTTTAACATTGGCCACTTCCGGCAAATCGGACATGGTGGCACCAATGAAGCCGCAACCGGCTCCGGCTATTATAAGGAATACTAAAATACCCACAATCCAAAGGAATCGACGCATTGGCGATTTCTTCTTGGGCGGTTTAGTCGCCGTCGTTCTACGTCGTGTTTGTCGCCCATTTTGAGACGAACCTTGTAAACTCATACGACACCTCTCATTACGAATAATAAGTCATATAGCTTATTATAGCATAACTATGCTACATATGGTATCAGTAAGACTGTGCTACTTCAAATATACCAAAGTAGCACCGGCCCCGCTTCATCATAGCCGGCAATTTCATAGCGACTGATGTGCGGCAATGTCTTCAAATACTGATGAATACCGGCTCTTAAAGCACCCGTGCCCTTGCCGTGAACGATGCGAACCGGCGAGATACCCGCCATCAATGCCTGGTCGATAAAGTGACTCACATTCTGATTGGCTTCATCCACTGTCTGTCCGATAACATTAAGCTCCGTAGTCGCATGTTTCTGACGTTCCACGGCTGAACCGCCGGCGCGTTTACGCGGTTTTGGTTGAACCGCCGTTTCCTTGCGGCGTAAATTATTGGTTTCTTCGCGGCTTGCTACGGCCAAATCGGTGGCTTTTACATTGGCTGTTAAGCGTTAACACTTACTTGGATACGCTTACCCTGCACGGCTGCTACCGTACCGACTGCATTTAAGGATACCACGAATACAGTCTGTCCTTCTTTCAACTCTTTTACATTCACCGGCGTACGACGTTCCTGTTCCAATTCAGGCACATTAACACCGGATATATCTTTACGCGCTTTCGTAATGGCATCTTGCCGTTTGCCCTTATCCGTTTCTGAAAACTGAGATTTCAACTCTTTAATAATCTGTTCCCCTTCGACACGAATGGACTGTTTAAGCTGCTGCGCTTCATTTTGAGCTTTTGCCAAAATCTGTTTACGGCGATCATTAACCTGTTTCTTTTCACGCTCAGCCTGAGTGCGCATGCGCCGTGCTTCATCAAGTTCCTTCTTGAGTGCCCGTTCCCGCTCCTGATTGCGACGCAATTGTTCGTTCAAATCACTGAGTACCGCTTCCATATCGCGATTAGCGGAACCTTCGTGAGCCTGTTTGGCATAGTCGATAACTTCACGAGGCACCCCGAGACGAGCGGCAATACTCAAGGCATGACTGCTGCCGGCCACACCGATATGAAGTCGATAGGTCGGACGCAATGTGCGTTCGTCGAATTCCACATGTCCGTTTTCAATACCATCCGTATGGTACGCATAGCGTTTCAATTCATTATAGTGGGTACTCACCATCATGAGCGGTCCACGCTTACGGAAATATTCCAAGAGAGCCACCGCCAAGGCGCTCCCTTCTTCCGGATCCGTACCGGACCCCAATTCGTCAAGGAGCACCAAATCTTTGGCACCGGCTACTTTTAAAATTTTTACAACCTGCGTCATATGAGCGGAGAAGGTACTGAGGCTGGCTTCAATACTCTGCTCATCACGATATCGGCATAAATATTGTTAAAAATCGGCAAAATAGAGCCTGTTTCGGCCGGAATAAATAAACCGGCCTGATTCATGAGCTCAAAAGACCTAACGTCTTCATGGCTACAGTTTTACCACCTGTATTGGAGCCCGTAATGAGCAGAATTCGATAGGCCGTCCCCAACGTAATCGTCGTGGGCACTACCACATTGGCCGGAATCAACGGATGACGCGCATTTAAGAGTTTTACTTCCCGTGCCCCGCTAAGTTCGGCCGGAACCGCCTTCATCTTTATCGCCAGATTAGCTTTACCGTACACGAATTCCACATGGGACACGCGTTCACAGGCGTCCATCAAGGTATTGCTGTCTTTGCGAACGGCCTGCGACAATTCCCTATAAATACGGCGAACTTCTTCCTCTTCCGCCAATTCTGCTTCCTGCAAATCATTGTTCAAATTTACGAGGCGCATCGGTTCAATATAGAGTGTCGCACCGGTAGCCGAACGGTCGTGAATCAAACCTTCGAAGGCGTAGCGATATTCCTGTTTTACCGGAATTACATAGCGATTATTACGCTGCGTAACGATAGCCTCCTGAAAGTATTTCTGATTGTTCGGATCGTGCATAATCGCCTGCAAATCACTCTTGATGCGGTCTTTCGTACGCGCAATGGTAGTACGTAAATGCTGCAATTTAGGCGATGCGGAATCCATTAAATTACCTTTTTTGTCAAAAACACGCTCAAACTTGCGTTCTAAGCCGTCATGACGAGGCATATCCTGAATCCAAAATGATAAGAGCGGATAATTCATATATTTGCTGTGAAAAAATGCATACATACGCTTATACGCACTCAATGTGGTATATAAATCCCATAATTCTTCATGAGTCAAAATAATTTCTTTACGACTTTTGGCACAAGCTTCACGAATATCGCGGGTGCCGCCAATCGGTTGTTCGATTTCGGTATTTAGCGAATTGACCGCTTCTACCGTTTCATCGAGAGCCGTTTTAATGGCAATCGGATCCGTTAAGGCTCCAACTCCATGGCCATTTCCTTCGCTACTTTAGAGCTGCATTCGGCGGCCAATCGTTCTCGAATCACATCAAAATCCAACAGTTTTTCACTGTTCATAGGTAATACAATCCCTCCTATGTAATCACATGGCCAAAGATTGACTACTTTGGCCCGATATATTGCCATAAAATCTTGCTACGCCACCGTATGCTTAAACGGCAGCTTTTTACCTGGCAATATTTAAATCTATGTTTAAAAATCTCTAAAAAATGCCTTTAAAATAGTGTCCCCGTGTAATCGGTAAGGACTCATTCTTAGGCGGTACCGGTAAGGTGTGTGCCAAAATACCGCGATAAGCGCCAATCGTATCACGCAGCCATTCTTTAGACTGCTGACGACCGTCAATGCGAAGAATAGCAATACCTCGTTTTACCAAATCCGGAATGTACGCGCGCATATCGAGCATGCGACTGTTCATGATATGCATGCGGCAATAGGAATCCGTACGAAGTGGGAATTCCTCGCCCAGGCGGTCACGCAAGCGATAAGAGTCCTTCAAACAAGGGGCCGGACAATTGGCTTTACAACCGGTACCGGCAAAACTGCTGATAACACAGTATTCGGAAATCATGAGCTCCGTAAGCCCGTGAACAACACATTCTATAGGCAAAGAGCTATGACGAATGATGGCCGCAATTTGACGTAAAGTGGCTTCTTGGGAAAGAACAACGCTTGAAAGGCTAATTCGGCTGCTTCACGTACCGCTTCTTTATTAAACAGCTGCAAGCTGCTGTCACCTTCCACCTCCCCTTCATAGCCCATCATTTGGAGCCATTCCAAGGCACCTAAGAAGTGAATGCTGATGGCATTCGCTTAGCCGCGATAATTGCCTCTAAGGTTGGACGATACGCCTCGATTTCACTTTCCCGAACGATACGCGGCGTCGCCAATACACAACGAATCTGATGCTCACGACAAATAGTCACCACGCGATTATATACATCTAAATTGTACGGCTTACGCTGTAAGCGGTCACCGCCGAAAATAATCTTCTGCGCCCCCGCTTCAATGGCCGGTTTTAATTGCCATTCTTCATCAAGCTGCACCGAAACAATCGGCAAGGAACCGGCCTTAACGCTATGAGTAGCTTTACCGGCTCGTACCATCATACTCTTATAACTTGGTCTGTCCTTAAATTCAGCTGCAATGGCACCTTCGATGCGTGTTAACACCTCAGCCATGGCCTTAGTATGTTTTGCCAATAATATATCTTCCAACCGGGCAACCGCATCACGCGCATCTGGTTGAGCACACTGGATGGCCACATAAACGGCTCTTCCGGCATATATAAAGAAGCCAACCGGAACACCGTCGTACCTAAACGGCCAATCTGTTCCGACACTTTTTCATGACTGGTCGGCGTCTTATGAGCCCGTTGCACCACATAGTCACCGCTAACCGTAACAGACGTGCCGTCATCCATCAAGAGTGTCAAAGTCGACTCAGAGCCTTCCTGTCCGTCCAAATACGCATGCACATCGTACTTACGGCCAAATTCCTGTAAATTCTGCCAAACTGTTTTCTTTGGACCTTCATCGGATGGACCGATACGCTTCCCCCGATTGCCGGGAGCCACGGCGGTAATCATTTCACGGCCGGAACGATTTTCCAAGTAAGCTGTGGAGAACCCGCGGTTAAAGCCCGCCGTCAAATGTTCTTGGTCTTCAGCCAAGGTTTGACCCGCTCTATCGATAATCTGACGATACGTGCCGATAACCTCTTTCACGTAGGACGCTTTTTTCATACGCCCTTCTACCTTGAAAGAAGCCACACCGGCTTCCAAAAGTTCCGCCATATGCTCACTGTAATTAAGGTCCTTCGGACTCATGATATAGGCTTCGTTTTCAGTATTTATGACCTTGCCCTCGCCATTGATAAGTTCATAGGGCAAACGGCACGGTTGTGCACAGGCACCGCGGTTACCACTGCGGCCGCCGATGAAGCTACTCATGAGGCACTGACCGGAATAACATACGCAAAGGCACCGTGAACAAACACTTCAATTTCCGCTTTCGCTTCGCGGCAAATCGTTTTAATTTCTTCGAGACTCATTTCACGAGCCAACACAACACGGGTAAACCCCATGCGTTCCAAGAAACGTACCGTCCCCATGTTAGTGGCCGTCAACTGCGTGCTGGCGTGCAAATGAAGCTTCGGTGCTACTCGTTTCGCCAGTTCGGCTAACGCCAAATCCTGCACAATAATGGCGTCTACATTGATGCGTTCCAACTCGCGCAAATATTCTTTTAAATCGTTTAACTCGCATCGCCGATTAATATATTCACCGTAACAAATACGGACACATCCAACAAATGGGCCAAGCGAACCGCTTCAGCCAACTCTTCTATCTCAAAATTGGCTGCATTCGCTCTCGCATTAAAAGCCTTGCCGCCTAAATAAATTGCATCAGCTCCGGCTTCTAAAGCTGCTAAAAAATTTTCCGACGTGCCTGCCGGTGCCAATAATTCCATACGCCCTCCTTAAGGACTCAATTCGCCATATTTCTATATAGAATTATATCACATTCTTTAAAAAATATGGCAAAATAAGCCCGTTATACTGTGCCATCGCACAATATAGCGGCTTATTAATTATTTAATCAGTTAATGTATTTTACTACTAATTGAAACAAATTGCAACTGTTGGCGCCATTTGACGCTCTAATAGCCAATTGAGACCTGCATTGGCACAATAGTCAAATAGATCTCTCCTATTAGCGCAATTTACAACCCAATTCAGCTAACGCAGCCAAAATGTCGTCAATTGCCGGCTGAATATCTTCATCCGTCAAAGTACCTTCATTGCTGCGGAAGGATAAATTGTAAGCTAAGCTGCGATGGCCTTCTTCAATGTGAGCCCCTTCGTACACGTCGAATACGAACGCCCGTTCCAAATACTGACCGCCTTTTTCATAAATGACTTGGCTGATAGCTTCGGAAGATACAGTCTTAGGTGCCACGATGGCAAGGTCGCGAGCGGTGCCCGGGAACTTACTGATACCCTGGTAACGAAGCTGTCCGCGGGTCAAGCCCAAGATAGCCGTCACATCGATATCAAAGAGATATGCTTTGCCCGGTAAATCGTAAGCTTTCATTACTTGCGGATGCACTTCACCCAAAGTAGCAATAACAGTACCATCCACAACATACTGAGCACTTACGCCCGGATGGAGATAGGTTTCTTTGGAGCGTTCAATCGTAGCTTCAATACGAAGTTCTTTAAGAACCGCTTCAAGCACACCTTTTACATCATAGAAGTCGGTGTCACGCTGTGGCTGAGCCCATTGCAAATCTGTCGTTTTGCCCATCATAAAACCACTTACATGGTATTTTTCAACAGGAAGTTCAGTAATCGGCAAGGCTTTCGGTTCGTAAACCGCACCGGCTTCGAACAACCACAAATCATGGTTTTTCTGTGCCAAGTTGCGCGCCGCCGTATCAAGCATGCTTGGAATCAAGGTCGTACGCATTACCGGGAATTCTTCCGTAATCGGGTTCAAAATAGGTACCGCCTGATAACGGCTGTCCGTTTCCGGAATGAGTAATTTCTTGAGGCTGTCCGTATGCATGAAGCTGAACGTAATAATTTCGCTGAGACCCTGGGTTACCAAGGTCTGACGAATTGCTTTCGTAAGCAATTTCTTATCGCTCATGGTGCCACTGTTAAGGTTGGCCCATGGGGTTGTATTCGGAATGAAATCATAACCGTAAATACGAGCTACTTCTTCCGCAATATCCGGCATAACCGTTACGTCGCCGCGCCAGGACGGAACACCAACGGTAATTACATCACCATCTTGTGTCCAAGTGAAGGACAAGGTAGTCAAAATTTCCTGCATCCGTTCGGCGGAAATATCGGTACCTAAGTAGCTGTTAACCGCTGCCACCGTGAAAGATACAGTACGAGCTTCAGCCGGAGCCGGATATACATCCACCACACCTTTAGCTACGGTAATATCTTCCATTAACTCCTGCAACAACTGAGCCGCACGGTCAAGGGCCACCGGTGAGTATTCCGCATTGACACCGCGTTCGAAACGGCCGGATGCTTCACTGCGCATACCCAGCGCACGAGCGGTGCGACGAATGGAGGACCCTTTAAATACAGCCGATTCCAAAATAATCGTCGTCGTTGCTTCGGTTACTTCACTATCGAGACCACCCATAACACCGGCAACCCCTACAGGGCCGTTCGCATCGGCAATAACGAGCATATCCGTGGTCAACTCACGATCCGTACCGTCCAACGTTTTTAAGGCTTCACCGGCTTTAGCGGCGCGGGCCGTCAACTGATGACCGGCTACTTTATCATAATCATATGCATGCATTGGTTGACCGTATTCGAGCATAACATAGTTCGTTACGTCTACCACATTATTGATTGGGCGAATACCGCCGTTACGCAAACGGTTCTGGAGCCACAATGGGGACGGTCCCACTTTAACATTGCCGATAACACGCGCCAAGAAGCGACTGCATAATTCGGCATCATCAATGCCGATTTTTACCATATCGTTGACATCCGTACCATTTTCATTCACTTTAACGGTCGGTTCCGTATTCTGCGCGTTTGTCAAAACCGCAAATTCACGGCTCAAACCGATCATGGAGAAGCAGTCTGCACGATTCGGTGTCAATTCGAATTCATAGACAGTATCGTTGAGCATCACCGCATCACGAATATCCATGCCGATTGGCGTACCTTCCGGCAAAATGTAGATACCTTCCCCTTCGCCCGGCATAACCATATCTTTAGGAATACCCAATTCCGCTACGGAACAGAACATACCGTCAGATACTTCACCACGAAGTTTACCCTTTTTAATTTCCGTGCCGTCAGCCAAACGGGATTTATGGTACGCCACCGGTACCACCTGACCAACAGCCACATTCGTTGCTGCCGTTACGATTTGTTTCGTAATTTCTTCACCCGTTTTGTCATCAAGACAAGCAACCTGGCAAACCTGTAATTTATCGGCATCCGGATGTTTTGTAATTTCTGTAATTTACCGGTAAAAATCTTTTTCAACCCGGGATCCATCGAGATAACGTCTTCTACCGGAATTCCAGCCTGCGTCAATACATCGGCCAGTTCCTGAGCCGGTTTCGTTGTGTCTACAGGAACATAGTCCTTCATCCATGTTAAACTAGCTTTCATCGTCGTACCTCCTAGAACTGCTTCAAGAAACGCATATCATTATCATAGAATAAACGTAAATCGCCGATGCCGTACAAGAGCATAGCAATACGTTCAACACCCATACCGAAGGCAAACCCCTGCACTTCGTTCGGGTCATAGCCGTTCATGGTCAACACATTCGGATGAACATGCCGCAGCCGAGGATTTCGAGCCAGCCGTATGGGAGCAAACGCGGCAGCCTTCACCGCCGCACATGCAGCAGGAGATATCAACTTCCGCACTCGGTTCCGTGAACGGGAAGAAGCTGGTACGGAAACGAACTTTCGTTTCTTCGCCGAACATGTGGCGCAAGAATAATTCCAAGGTACCTTTCAAATCGGCAAAGGTAATGCTTTATCCACTACGAGACCTTCCACCTGATGGAATACCGGGGAGTGAGTGGCATCATAGTCCCAACGATATACTTTGCCCGGTGCAATCATGCGTACAGGGCTGTTCGGTTCCTGACTCTGAAGCGTACGAGCCTGTACCGGTGAAGTGTGGGTACGAAGTAATACGGAGTCCGTAATGTAGAAGGAGTCCTGCATATCGCGCGCCGGATGATCGGCCGGTAAATTCAAACATTCAAAGTTGAAGTAATCACTTTCAATTTCAGGCCCTTCCGCAACGGTGTAGCCCATTTTCATGAAAAAGCGTTCAATTTCATCGTTAACAGCTGTGAGCGGATGTACATGACCTTGGCGAGTAGCACGGCCCGGCAAAGTAATGTCGATCTCTTCGGCGCCCAATTTAGCAGCCAACACTTCTGCTTCCAGTTTGGCCTGCACATCATCAATCATAGCTTCCAATTCCTGACGCACCGTATTTACCAAGGCGCCCATGCGTGGTCGTTCTTCGGCCGATAATTTGCCGAGACCTTTTAACAATGCAGTTACTTCGCCCTTTTTACCTAAATATTTAACGCGGGCATCTTGTAAAGCTTGCAAATCGGTAGCTTTTTGAATAAGCTCCGCCGCTTGCGCTTTCAGGGATTTTAATAATTCTTCCATCCGTCACAACCTCCTAAAACAAAAAAACCTCCGCCCCGGCAAGGGGCGAAGGTATAACATTCGCGGTACCACCCTAATTAGTACTCAATAACCTTAACGCGGTCTCACGATGAATCTACTCGTTGTTCAATCCATGGCTCCAAAAGGAAAGGCTCTTTGCATCGCATTTATGAAGCTCCCACCAATGCTTCACTCTCTGAAAAACACCTATGCAACGCCGATTTTGTCATCGCCGTAATGTCTACTCGTCATGCCAATGCATCCGTCAAACCTAAAAAGCAACTTTGAAAAACGCCAGTACGACTGAGTTTTTTATTAATCTATGTGTAAGTATATCAACTCTTACGCATTCTGTCAAAGCTATTTACGCCTTAACAATTAAGTGGCTCATTACATGGTCATATCGTCATGACCACATTCAGCCTGATAACCAAGTAAACTTACGCCTTATACCCGCCAAGGAAGTTCCGGCAGGTCAAACTTGTCTATTACATAGAATGTGCCGGTACTCATATACACAAGGTCGCCCACCGTATTATATAAACGGCCGGTTGTGACCATGGTATGATTGCCGTTGTGTTCCACATTGCCTACGGCGCGCAGTTTTTCACCGGCTTTAACAGCTTTGATGAAATTCCCCTTCATTTCAAGTGTTACCACTCGTTTACCCAAGGTAAAACAGGATACACCCATAACCGTATCGGCGAGACTCATATAGACACCACCGTGCACATTGCCGATAAAATTACCATGTCTCACTGCATCGGTGTCAAACAGTATTTCCAAATGACCGGGATCACCACCGGTTACACGAGTATACTTTGACCAATCAAAGGTATGTTCATGACACATTTTGTCAAAAAAATCAACTAACGTACGCATTCCTTGTTTTTTACTCACGACTACACTCCCTTCCGTGATTTATTCTACAGCGCAATGCATCAAATAAACAGTATGCAAATCAGTACATTGTCTTTTGAGGGACAATTTACTGTACCTATTACTCATAATGTAAGGCATCAATCGGATTCAACTTAGCCGCCTTACGGGCCGGATAGAGACCGAATACGAGGCCGATAGCCATGGAGAAACCGAAGGACAAGAGAATCGGTCCCATGGAGATAACTGTCTTCATGCTCGTCAAAGCACCGATCAACTTAGACGCCCCGATGCCCACCAGGATTCCGATGGCACCACCCACCAGACTGATTACCACCGCTTCAATGAGGAACTGCATAACGATAACGCGATACGTAGCCCCCAAGGCCTTACGCACACCAATCTCACGGGTACGTTCCGTAACGGATACGAGCATAATGTTCATGATGCCGATACCGCCGACAACCAGCGAAATGGCAGCTACGGCACCTAAGAACAAGGTCATAGTCGCCGTTGTTTCTTCCACGGTCGCCATAATGGTGGCCATATTACGAACGTTAAAATCATCGAGTTCCGGATTTTTAATATTATGGCGTACACGCAAAATATTTTCCACGTCCGTCTGTAAACGATCAAGATCTACGCCGTCTTTCGCTTTGATATAAATCATGCGCAAATAATCGACGCCCTGTAAACGTTCCATCCTGTAGTGTACGGAATGTAGATAACATCGTCCTGGTCATTACCGAAACTGCCGGAACCTTTACTTTCAAGCACGCCGATTACCTTGTAAGGATTATTTTTAATACGAATATCCTTACCCACCGGGTCTTCCGTGCCGAATAAATTCGTCGCTACCGTAGCCCCGATAACGGCCACACGTTCGCGCCGTTCCACCTGAGACGCCGTAATGAAACGACCGGATTTAACCGTCCAGTTATTAATATATTGGAAATCACTGTTTACACCGTTAACACTGGTCGTCCAGTTCTTATTCGTATAAATAACCACATACGAACTGCCCGCCGATACCGGCGACGCCATATCGATATCCTGCAAATGAGAAATGGTCGTATAATCTTCAAGCTTAAGCGTTTTCTGCGAATCCGCCGTAGGCCGAACGCCCGGCGTCCGCGGCGCGCCGGATACACCATGAGCAAATTACTGCCCAAGCTGGAGATGGAGTCCTGAATTTGACTGCGCACCCCGTAACCGATAGATACGAGGGCAATAACCGCAGCTACGCCGATAATAATCCCCAACATGGTAAGGAGCGAACGCATCTTGTTGGCCACCAAGGACGCCCAGGCCATCAAAAAGCCCTCTTTATACATGAGACGTCCCCCCTTCATTCGTTTGTTCCGTATTTACTTTTTCCGTGACAGTTTTCGGTATCACCGACTTAACCGCCTTTTGTGCCGTTGCCGGCGACACGGCTACAGATTCAGTAGGAGCCTGTACCGTTTGAAGACCGGCCATATTCGGATTTTGCTTATCTTCTACGATATAACCGTCGCGCAGCACAATATTACGGCTTGCAAAGGTAGCAATATCCGGTTCATGGGTAACCAAAATAATGGTACGCCCTTCATTATATAAATTGGTAAAAATATTCATTACATCCACACTGGACTTGGAATCCAAGTTACCGGTCGGTTCGTCGGCCATAATAATGGACGGGTCGTTGGCCAAAGCGCGGGCGATAGCCACACGCTGGCGCTGACCACCGGATAGTTCCGCCGGTAAATGGTCGAGCCGTTCACCGAGCCCCAACGAATCCAAAAGATAGGCGGCCCGCTCTTTGCGTTCCTTTTTGGGAACACCGGCATAGACCATAGGCAACGCCACATTATCTTGAGCCGTTAACTTCGGCAACAAGTTAAAACTTTGGAAAACGAAGCCGATTCGTTTATTGCGCACAAAGGCGAGCTCATCATCACTCAACGTGGCCACTTCTTCGCCGTCCAATTTATAGGAACCTGAAGTCGGTCTGTCTAAACAACCCAAAATATTCATAAACGTGGATTTCCCCGATCCGGATGGACCCATGATGGAGGTAAACTCGCCTCATAAATATTGAGGTCAATCCCGTGTAGTACGGGCACTACCAGTTTACCGTTAACATACGTCTTGGTGATTCCTTCCAGTGAAATGACTGCTTGTTTCATCTGCATTCCTCCTAGAACATAGGCCCGCCGGAGTTACTCTGTTTGGACGACGAAGAACCTACATCACCACTGACAACAATTTCATCGCCTTCATTTAGACCTTTAGCAATTTCAATCGTCGTTTCACCGGTAAGACCGGTTGTTACACTGGTTCGTTCCGGTTTACCGTTTTTAATTACATACACGTATTCGCCCACTTTATCCGTACGCACAGCGGCCAACGGCACAACCAATACGTTAGTGCGTTCATCGCCGTAAATCGTAGCACGAGCCGTCATTGTCGGGAAGAAGTTCGACGCATCGCTTGGCGAAATAGCTACCTTAACCGTATAGTACACTACACTGCTGCTCGTCGTACCCATGTTACCTTTGGTACCCAAAGCAATGTCACTTACATAGCCGGTAAAGGTTTTACCCGGATGAGCATCCACCGTAAAATCTACGCGAGCGCCTTTTTTCACACTGCCGATATCTGTTTCATCAACGGTCAAATAAATCTCAAGATTACTCAAATCAGCAACCGTTGCGATAATCATCTGCGTGGAAATACCGGTACTGATAGTCTGGCCCGCTTTTAACGGTGTACCGATAACCGTGCCGTCCATCGGCGAAGTAATGGTCGTATCGGATAAATTAGCTACTGCCCGATCATACGCAGCCTGCGCCTTCTGGTAATTCATAAGGGCTGTATCATAGGTCTGTTGCGGAATAGCCCCTTGCGCAACCAAGGTGCTGTAACGATCTAAATCATTTTTGGCATTTTCGAGCGTAGCTCGTGCATCATCCGCCGTTGCCTGTAATTGACGGGCATCGATGGTGGCAATCACCTGACCGGCCGTTACATGGTCATTTTCTTTAACCAAAACCTGCTCCAACATACCGGCTACGTTAGTGGAAATATCTACATAATTTGTCGGGTTGATAGTCCCCGTGGACGTAATAACCGAGGCAATATTCCCCCGCTCTACTTTCCCCGTCGTATACGAGGTCGCTTGTGTGTTATCTTTTGTTTTGAAATAATAAAAAGCGCCACCCAAGACCAGTAATATGAGGATGAGGATCCCCCAAAATTTCTTTGTCCGCCACATGTGCTTAACTCCTTTACTTAAAGACAAAATAATCAGGTCTCTCAATTTTCATATAATTAAAAAGCCCTTCTCGACTATACGGCAAAGAAGGGCTTTTCAGCTCATATATATAATCGATAATAATTATAGGTTTCACTAATGAGTGCTTAATGAACCTATCGAGCCAATACCGAAATCAGCTCATATTCCGATTCACTGATAGGATAACAACGTGTGCACGCTTCTTCATACGGCACCATTTCAATCTTGCCGTTTAAAACAGCGGTCAAACAATTACTCTTACCTTCGAGGAGAGCATCAATCGCTTTTTCACTCATGAGTGCCGCCATGGCCGCATCACGAGCGGATGGCGAGCCACCACGTTGCAAATAGCCAAGAACAGTAACACTCGGGGAAATATTGAGGTGCTTATTAATATAGCCGCACACTTCAAAACTGTGGTATGCCCCTTCCGCCACCATGATGATGCTGTTCGTTTTACCTGCATTATGGGAAATGCGAAGCTGATCGCACACTTCATCAAGACTCATAGGCTTTTCGGGAATAAGCACCATTTCGGCGCCGCACGCAAGACCGGCACGCACCGCCAAATGACCGGCACTGCGCCCCATAACTTCGACGATGGCTACCCGATCATGAGCCGTCGTGGTATCACGAATCTTGCTGACCGCATCAACGACCGTATTAAGGCCGTGTCAAAACCAATGGTATATTCCGTGCCGCACATATCGTTATCGATAGTGCCGGGAATCGTAATTGTGGGAATCCCCTGTTTGGCAAGCGCATGGCACCCGCCATAGAGCCGTCACCGCCGATAACAACGAGAGCATCAATTTCGCGGTCCCGAAGAATCTGGGCCGCTTTTTCCTGGTTCTCCAGCTCCTTAAACTTTGTGCAACGAGCCGTCTTGAGCATCGTGCCGCCACGGTTGACGATAGCCCCTACATCACGTCGATTCAAAGATTCAAAATCATTTTTTAAAAGCCCTTCAAAACCGCGGCTAATGCCATATACGTGTAACCCTTCGTAAATCCCTTTACGAACCAAGGCACGCACCGCCGCATTCATGCCCGGCGCATCACCGCCGCTCGTTAGAATCGCAATATTTTTCATGTTGCTCTACCCCCATAGGACGTCGTTTTTTGAACTCCACACCTTCACGTGCTAACGTTTCGTGGATTGAATCAATTAAATTTTCAGTGCGACCATACGTCGTATCTATGACACAATCACACTTCTTATACACCGGTTTCCAGCGTTGCATCATCGTTTCTACAAAGCCCGCCACATCATCATAATCCATGGTCGGCCGTTTACCAATACGACGATTCACCCGCTTCACGATGCGATACTCGGAAGCCCGAATACCGATAATATACGCATACCGCTGTAAATATCGTACCGTCCGTACATCAAGGGGAAAATTACCACCTACGGAAATAATACACTCATGATACATGCAAACTTTCTTTAAAATTTCACGTTCCGCCGAACGAAAGAGCTTCTCGCCCAGCTTCTCATACACTTCGGCTATGGGCAAATTATAGCGCCGTTCCAAAAGTCGATCCGTATCAACGAACTGCCAACCTTTGGCTTCCGCTAAATTGCGTCCCAAATGACTTTTGCCGCTCCCCATAGTACCGATTAAAATTATATTTCGTTTCATTACTTAATCCCGCCTATTACAGATTGTGTCATACATAATCACAACGAACAATTACCTGTTACTCCGTTCTCATTATGTACGATACCCATTTGATTCTATTCTACTACATCACAGCATTTAGTAAAAGTATAAAACGAATAGGATTTAAGGAATTAAGAAAATGTTTAGGTTTGGGGTGAGAGACATAATAAAAAAGCCATGACAAAAGTCACGGCTTTAGGTTAAGAAATAATATCAAACTGAATGTGAAGTTGATTGTTTTGTTTATTCAGTTGTTTAGGCTCTATTTGCAGTTCGGGACTATCTCCATTCAATTCTTCAACCAATGTGAAATAATCTCGTAAATTTCCTGTTACTTCTACAGATAAGCTCTTACCCTTCTTATTCTCCGTTTCTTCCATCGCTGTAATTGTTAATGCTTTACCGGACAAATATTTCATCAGTTTATCCTTTAAGGCTTCTTCAGTTATTTCTTTCTTGTCGGTCGCCATAATCATCTCGTAAGCCTGACTGCTCACAACAACTTGATCTGCTTCATTTTGTAAAGTCTGTTGTTCTTGTATCGCTAATAAGTCACTTCTCTCCTGATGGAACCAGAGAACTATACCAGCTCCCAAAACTGTAAGTACCATGTAGCTACCGACTATTTGGTGTATCCTTTTTGGGTTGAGGTTTAGCCTTTTCAAACTTTCCAGATAATTGAAATGTATGGATTTTACGATTAGCATCAATTCCTTGTTTTGCATTAACAATAACTCCTTTCAAACTCCCCTTGAGCCGTTGACTATACGCCAATACGACCTCCGGTTTTGTACATATACCAGTTACGTTAAAACCATCATCAGTAAAATTAACGGTATCCAAAACTATCTGTGAATTTGCACAATCAACAGTGTGCAATAATATACTTTGACCGGTACTATGTTTTAAATCTTTTGTCAGTCGTTGCTGAATAACCTTTTCATACTTTTGAACTGCCTCGTGATTCGCGCTGCCTACCGCTTGCATTTCGTATATATCTTCATGCAGTTTCTGACTTGCATAGTATAAGTAAAACCCAAATCCCCATAGGAATATTACTAAGAACAAGGCTAAGATTCCAATCATTATGATTGCTGTTTTATGATGTCTATAGTACCGTTCACACCGAAACGGCCAAGTCAAAAAATTCACATCATTTCACCTGCCAACTATATTTTTAGCTATTAATGATTCAAATATCATTCAACGCGTGGTTGTTAATTTCTCATTTTTTGTATGCCTCGATATGCCAGACCAGTCGCCATATCCCACAAAAAGGATCTGATTTTTCAAACATCACCTTTTCCATTTTCGCTACTTCTTTTGTTTCTTCAAAAGGAATAGCAGTAAGCTTACCATACTTCTCATAAGCAGCTTCACAATCATCGTCCGATAGATTGCCATGTATATCCCCGTATAAATAAAATCCGGAAATTCCACTTATACCATAACTGAATAAATCTACCTCTAAATCTTCCAATTCTTTCATTATATCAACCGAATCAAGCGGAATTTTATGATTACAAATACATACAAAGTTATACCAAGCTGTTAATTCCAATATATCCTCATGTATAATGCCGATTACAGCGCCTTCTTTTTCAACAAATCTATGTGCTATCGGTCCCGGTGCATAATCTATAATTTTTAGGTTTCCACCACTCTTTAAAACACCGGTTGCCAATTCATTAATATGCTCTTTTTTTAATGCTACTACGTATACTAATTTATCATTCCCGGAAGACCTAACTTGATTTGGTAAATTTATAGCTACAAAATCAAAATAATAACTATCTTCCGGCCATGTGACAAATTCAGGAACCGACCAATGTAGCATCTGATTAATCTCCAGACGTGATAATGGTGGAATAATCATAACTTTATCCTGACGTTCACCAAGAGCTGTTATACCTATAGGTTTATCTTCCAGGGAATATTTGCTTACCAAGTGCTTACAATCATTCATTAACGAATCTTGGCGTTTTTCAACAATTGCATCTTGAATTATTATCCCCTTCTTAGTCTTCGCCATACTAATAGCAATTGTTTGCGCCTCTCCCATCGCAACCCCTATAAATTCTGATTTCATTCGCTAACCATCCCTTCATTAACAGCCTGTTAAAAAAATCTTACTAAATCTACATTAATATTTTTTGGCCACGGCCTGGGTCTTCCCTAAAAACTACTAAATATTGTACGATTTGCCCTGTAATACGATTACGATATCGAACCTTAAATTCATTATTACTTGCCTGTCTGTTTAATATATATGACGCTGTATAATTATCGTCATTTTCATATATTGTTTCCTGAAGTGTAGGCATCAAATCACCTTTCTCACTGTATTCTCGTAACAAGCAACCAATGATACCCTCTGCTTTATAATTCATAGCAGTTAATGCTACTTCATCATGAGTAATCCCTACGATAATATTCATTTCATCACTCAATGCCGACCAAAATAAGAGTAATATTGTCCCTATAATAAGTGCCATATATGTGAAAAAACCACCTATATTGTTAGACTTAGCGCATTTGTTCTTTCTTCGCCCATAGTACCAGGGCTTGTTTTTAAACTTAAAAGGACACTTCAATATATCAACTCCTTGTCGGCGAATATTGAAAATAGTCTAAATTAGGAAGTACCGTAATATCCGTCCCTATCTTATATTGATTAGCATTCATTGTATTAGGTGTTCCCTTTACTTCGACTTGCCAATTCATGTGTATAGGACTTTTTGGTAAAAATTGTTCAAATGATTTTCCCCCTATAAGGGGTGTCACTATGAGCCTCCCCCAAGACGGACTAATGGTAGGTGAGGATAATGCTTGTTTTTGACCATCACTTAAGACACGCCTAGCTTCTGTGCCCTCAATACCGAACCAACGTACACCATCATATAGAATATATTGGCCTGTACGACCAACCGTAACAGTCTTATCTGCACGTTTAGTAAAGTTAACTATTGTTAATCGTATCGTCATACTTTCTAATAAAACCTCATTTTCTATTTGCCATCGTTGTGCCCATTGCAAAGAGACTAACATTAAGCTTAATAAGCCCCCATGGCAATACAAATAACAGTAGTACTAATTAACAATTCACCCAATAAAAATCCGGAATTACCTCTCTTTATTAGTAGCCGGTATTCCCTGCCAAATATACGTTGAGAAATGAAGTATTTCTTGATTTCCATAATATCCTGCTACCTCTAACTCCTTAACATCCATATTATGCACACGCTTAGAATTTATTGCCCTAACTAATCTATATGGCTCCTTTACCTTAGGAAGTTCGCCCGGTTCTCCAAATTGTTGATAATTATATTTACTCTGTTCCATTGCTGTAATAGCAATGGGCACTATTACTTGTGATATTTTAGCGCTTCGCCATTGAATAATTAATGTCCCCATCATCGCCGTAACAGTCAGGATAAATAAGGCAACAATCATTGTACCGCCTAAAGTTTCAGCATATAAATATCCTTTAGAATGTTCCTTCAATCCAACGAATTCTCGGTGTTTGTTGTGAAAAAATATACTTTCGATATTTTCGCAATACATAATCATAGATTTCAAAACTATATAAATCACTCTGCCCATCATATTTACCTAAATATGCCGATTGTTTTGTTCTCGAATTATTTACCAACTTCATAGTATTAGGCACAAAAATTTCTTGATATCCCCATAAGGTAGCATATAAATTCACCTCATATGACGAATCACTTACGTATATTGTATTAAGTGGCCTTCCCTGTGTTCCGGATCCACCATTAAAAGAAAGTAATTGAGTTCGCTTAATTGTGTAATAAAATAGTCTACTCACTCGATCAAATTGCCAGTTTTCGCTCATGGTTTTTGATATAGCAAGCTGTGCCATCCCCAATAATAAAATTAATAATGTACTATAAATCAAAACTTCTATTAATAAAAATCCACCCTTACAATGATTTTTGCCATAATATATGTTCAAATTATTTATATAATGTTTCATAATATTGACCATAAATTTTCCCAAATATACATAATAGCTGCTGCACTACATAAAAAAGGACCAAATGGCAGTATACGTAGTACCTTACCTGAATACAGATAGTACAAAAGTACCCAACCGGTTCCACCGATAAGCGCCAATAAAATAGCTTGCCACAAAGCCAATGGTGATAACCATAATGTAAATACACTACACCATTTCACATCACCAAGACCCAAACCGTCGTTTGTTAATTTACTAAATAGATATCCTCCCACTAATACAATTCCTGCCATTTCAACAGTTTGAAAAAAAGAAATCCCCAATAACCATATCCGACTTATTCCAACTATGAGCAAAAAAACAGCACCCTCATCAGGCATAATCAGGTAATACTTATCGATGGTAGCGCCCATAAAAAGAGTGAAACCGAAGATAATCATTAAAAGACTTTCTTTTATATTTACCGTCAAATGGCTACAAATTAATCCGCCGAGCATTCCTATAAGAATGTAAATTAACATCAAAATTATAGAACGCCGTTCTCGTTCTATAACAATTTCTTTTAAGAGATAGAAACCGGTTAATCCGGCCAATGCACCACTTATACCACCTACACTGTATTGTAACCACATATACTAACCACTACGTTCCTTTTTATACATCAGAGCTTACATGCTACTTAACTTATAAAGTTTAATCGATTAATTTAACCGATTTACTATTTTAGACGTTCTAAAACTATCCCCATAATTAAATTCTGATTCTCGTCTAATTTGCATTCGTATTATCAGTAGCCGTTACAACAATATGAGTACCTGTACCACCTGCATTGCTTTCAGATGTTACCGCATAATCTCCACCCTTTGGTGTTTTAACGGCTTCAGATAAATAGCCTGCTTTGTATAAATCTTCAACTGAAGGAACTTCATCAGTCCCTCTATCTACCATATAAAGTTGAGCCGCATTAGCAATTGTCTGTGTGTCTGCTTTGATTTTAGCATCACGAGCTTTGTCCCCGGCCGATAAAAATTGTGGCATTGCCACCGCAGCTAAAATAGCAATAATCGCTACTACCACCATTAACTCGACTAAGGTGAAACCACCTTCTTTTTTACGTTTATCACGTAAGGTTTTATGATACGATGCTAACCACTGTTTAACGCGTTCTCTAAGTGAAATATTTGTTACATTATCCATAAAAAAACTCCTCCTAACACTCTAATTACTAAACATGTTGCATTGCCGTCACTGCATTAAACATAGGCAACATAACAGCAATAACTAAGATAGCTACCCCTATCCCCATAAGAGATACCATAATAGCTCCATTAATTGTTGTAATTTTGCCATATAACGGGAAGTTAATCGATCATAATAGGAAGCCCCATGATTCAGCATGGCTACATATCCCCAGTCTCTTCACCTATAGTAATTAACTCCCAAAGAAATTCATTTCCCAATTTGGCCTTTTTTAAAGCGTCTCCAAATGTAGTTCCTTTAGCTAATAAATTATTTACTTGTGTTTGCAATAAAGTAGCATAGGGATTTCCCCATAATGATTTTGTTAATGTCAGCATATCTGTAATTGTTAAGCCACTGTCCAATAAAATCGCCCAAACCTTTGTAATTCTGGCCAAATAAAAGCAATCAAACCATTCATGCCCACTACCGCGTTGCCATATATATCTCAACACAACTAAACGAATATCAGCTTGTTGCCAGATACACCAAATCCCAAATATGAATAAGCCTAATAAACCTATGCATAAAGTTACGTGAGTTGTAACAAAATCTCCGAAACTAAATAATATTTTTGTAATGAATGGCAAAGGTACTTGCATAGACATAAATACTTTTTTAAAAGCCGGTAATATAAACACTACCGTCACGCCTATAAATATCATCATGAGTAACAATAAGAATGCCGGATACGCCGCTGCTCCGCTTAATTGTCGTTGCCACGCCCATTGTTTCTCATAGTATTCTTTAATTTGAGAAAAACTGTGCGCTAAGGTACCTGCAGCCTCACCGGCTTGCAGTAATGCGCAACCGATATTAGGGAACCCCACCTCTGTTAATACCTTTGAAAGGGGATTACCTCGCTGTATAGCTTCATTAATTACTGCATAAGGAATATGCTTTATCGGCTTAGCGCTCAGAAATTGCATAACACGACGTATAGAAATACCTGCTTCTAATAATAAAGACATACGATATGAAAACTCTATAATATCTTTATACCGCCACTTAACACTATTTACTTCAGAAGATTTTATTACTGCAACTTCAATAATATGCCATCCTTTATATTGCAATTTTTGAACTATTTCTTCACTTGATTCAGCCCATATGCTATCTTCTTGTATCACCCCCTTTGCGTCAAAGGCCCTATAGTTATACTGTTTCATAAGCCTGTTCCAAAACCTCCTTAAATTCACTACGTTCTCCCCATTCAGCTTTAAGAGCTGCCACTGCCATTTCCATTGTCTGCATTGGCGGTTGTGTTTCTTGAATTGATACAATTTGTGGTTCTTTACGTTGTCGAATCAAATTTGCTACAGCCGGTGTATTTAATAAAATATCTCTAACTACCACAAATTGTTTATCAAATCTTAATAACCGCTGACATAATACAGCTCTTAATACTTGAGATAGTTGAGCTCTCACTTCTTCTTGTTGAGAAGCCGGAAAAACCGAAATCATCCTATTAATAGCCATTACGGCCCTTTGTGTGTGTAAAGTAGCAAATACTAAATGTCCCGTTTCAGCGCATGTAATGCAGCTTCCAAGGTTTCACGGTCACGCAATTCACCAATCATAATTACATCCGGATCTTCTCGTAACGCATCGCGAACGCCCGCAGCCATTGATTCCATATCTTGTCCCAATTGACGCTGATGAATCAAACTTTGATTATTTTCGAATGTAAATTCAATAGGGTCTTCCAAGGTAATAATATGCTTATGACACTCATCATTAATGCATTGTAAACAGGTAGCCAAAGTATAACTTTTGCCTGAACCGGTAGGGCCGGTAACAAGGACTAAGCCCTCTTGTAAATGAACAATACGATGCAATAACTTTCCTGCTTCCCCATTCGGCATCATCAGTGACTGATTATATAAAATGCGCAATGTACCACAACGTTGTTGTTTAGCTTGATATAAATGAACCCTTACTCTAATCTTTTTAAATGAAAAAGCGCTGTCTTTCGAAAATGCCGCATATAATTTACGTGCATCGGCCACTTTTTCTAATGAATCGCTAACTTTATTTTCCAAAGTTGTAACTACATTCAAATGACTATTATCCCTATTTTCATTATTTAGTTTGCCGCATTCACTTGCTTTTAAAATTTCTGTAAACAAAGCATCTGATACCTTAATCCCATTACACTTAACAATATCATTACCTAAGCGGAAATAAGGCTCCTGATGCAGTTCAAGATGAACATCTGTTGCCCCTTCAGCAATGGCCCGCTGCAACAATTCACTTAAACTCATAGTAATTCACCTTCAATATATTAAACTCCCCGAATTTCAATGCCGTTACGCCTTACTTCATCAACTGTAGTTAGCCCCATTCTTACAGCAAGCGTTCCTGATTCCAATAAAGTAGGTCTTACATATTGTTCACAATGTGTCCAATCTACCGAATTATCCGGTAAAGCTAATAATTCATACAGTGCCAATCGTCCACAAAAGCCACAACTCGTTTTTCTTCGTACCAAGCGCTGTGCTATAGCACCCAATAAAGTTGCTCGTACCAAATAATCTTCAATTCCCATATCCAATAACCGTTCTCGTACACCTAATGCTGTATTAGTATGTATTGTCGCCAACACTCGATGACCTGTTAATGCTGCTTGAACCGCTAATTCTGCGGTTTCTCTATCACGAATTTCACCAACCATAATCGTATCAGGATCTTGTCGCAAAACAGCACGTAATGCTTTAGGAAAAGTTAATCCTGCTTTTGGATTTATTTGCACCTGTATAGCACCCGGAATATCTGCTTCTACAGGATTTTCCAGTGAAATTACATTGTCTGTAACCGTATTTAATAACCTAAGTAACGCATATAATGTACTGGTTTTACCGGAGCCTGTCGGTCCTGAAATTAAAAGCAAACCATACGGCCTTTGCAATAAATTAATTACGATTTGTCGTACTTCTTCCGTCATCCCTAATTGCTCTAAACTTTTATAACAGTTTTCGCTACCTACAATACGACATACTATTGTCTCCCCATAAACTGAAGGCAATGACGAAACACGAAGCATAACATCTTTTTTATCTTTGCCTTGCCAACACCAACGCCCGTCTTGCGGCAACCGTTTTTCACTAATGTCCATACCACTCAAAATTTAATTCTGTTTATTAACTTATCCGCTGCATCTTGCTCTATCTTTCATGTATATCGACAACTCCATCAATCTAAAGCGTATTAATAAACCATCCTTGGTGGCATCAAAATGGATATCACTAGCATTTTCCGTTACCGCTTACTAATCAACTT